>CABFVI010000009.1_pt1 | contig 247154 bp, 201 predicted proteins | sample 7065511 | NCBI WGS metagenome assembly CABFVI01 (sample SAMEA5704812, study PRJEB33009) | decomposition metagenome | isolation source: culture collections or soil
TAACAAGTCGTTGCAGCTCGCACGCTGCGCGTGCTGGACAGTTTTTAAGCCGCGGTTTTATAGTTTTGCTGCGCAAAAGTATTCCATAAAACCACAACTTAAAAACTGCCGCTGAATTCGGCGTTATAGGTTCTCGTTCTTTTTAATCGAGCAAGTAGGAAGGTTTTCGCAAGTAGCTACTTTTGAGCAGCCCAGTAAATTCAAGGTTCGGTAGCGTTGTTCCTTGTGCTAATAAGAAAGTAGGCAGGTTTAAAAGAGCAGGGTTTACGGAAATAGGGAATCACTTGGTTGGTGAAATGGAAATTCTAGTCTTGTAGCTTCTTTCCCGTTGCCACTAAGTTAAATCTCGGTAAGAATCTGCTTAATAAATTTGAACCGGTTTTTTCCGGTTCTGAGAGAGCTTAGTGTTTTGTATTTTTGAAGTCGCTCTATAACAAGGCGTAGCAGCACGCCACTGCGTGGCTGGACAGTTTGTAAGTCGCGGCTTTGTGGTTTTGCTGCGCAAAAGTAATCCACAAAGTTCCAACTTACAAACCGCCCCTGCACTTAGCGTTAGTGTTTCCTATGATTGAAAAAAATATCTGTAACCATAAATTTTTCAGGCGAGCACTTTTCACCTTCGCGGGCTGAGAAAGAAACTGGTTTAGTTTTGTCTAAAAAGAATGAGGCTGGGGAAATAGGTGTTAGGGGGAAATATAAAGGCCTTCCTATTCCTTACGGTAGCGGAAATCTAGAGCCTCCATCAACACTAGAAAATAACGCTAAAATTCTTTGGTTGGCATCCACCTTAGAATCTACGCTAAGTAAGTTCATTCAGTGCGGTGCAGAAAATCCATATCTGTATGTTGGGTATTTTTACAAAGATCAATGTAATCTTATTTTAACAAAAGAAGAGCTTTCGGCTATTGCTAAGTTAGGTATAGATTTTTGTTTTTCCTGTTATGAAAACAGTGAGCAAGAATAAAGCACACTAACAAGTCGTTCCAGCATCACTCCGGCGCTTCGCGCTTACGTTGGACAGTTTTTAAGTCGCGGTTTTATGGTTTTGCTGCGCAAATGTTTCCATAAAACCACAAGTTAAAAACTGCCGCTGAACTCGGCGTTAGGTAATAGGAAAATAGAATATGATTTATGCAGGTTTTTGGCGTCGTTTTGGGGCGTATTGGATTGATGTATTGGTAATGATTCCATTGATGGGTATCGCATATTTTTTCGGTGAGAAATCACGCCTGTTCCAATTATATTGGTTTATTCCAGGGTTATTAGTTGGCATCGGCTTCCATGTTTATCTTGTGTATCGCTTCGGTGGAACTCCAGGGAAGTTATTGTTAAATATGCGTATTGCTATGCTGGACGGTTCACCTGTAACTCTTAAAGCCACCGCCCTTAGACATTCCGTTCTATTTATTCTTTCTTTTTTTTCCTCACTTGCTCTATTGTTGTCTGTTCTAAGTATGACTGACGAACTATATTTTTCGCTCGACTATATTGAAAGAAGCAAAAAGATTTTAGAGCTTGCACCTTCATGGTATCGCTTAGTCAGTATTTTACTTCAAGTCTGGATATGGAGTGAATTTATCAGCATGTTGTGTAACAAAAAACGTCGAGCCATTCATGATTTTATTGCAGGTACAGTAGTGGTTCATGAAATTAAAGCAGCCTAACAAGCGACCGTGGTAAAAAATCAATACCTGCACCGCAAATTTAGTTCGCTTGCCATGCGCAGTTATTCCGCACCATAGCATTCAAAATTGTCATCATTTTTCGCATGCAGGCCGTAAGCCCAACTTTCTTGTGCTTACACCCTGCTCGACGAGCTTTCTATAAAATTTCTTCATCACTGGATTGCACTGAATCGCACTCAACATGGCCATGTATAACACCGTTCTAATCGGTGCTCTGCCTCCTCTGATTCTGCGTCGGCCTTTCCTGATGCCGCTATCCCGATTGAATGGTGCTAGTCCACACAGTGCCGCGATCTTGCGTGGCGATAGTTGACCAAGTTCAGGTAGTTCTCCCAATACCGTGAAGGTAACGCCATCACCCACACCGGGAACTGAATTTAGAATTTCATAGGTTCGCTGCCATTCAGTAACATCATTGACAGCTTTGGCGAGCAACTTATTGATGCCGTCAATTTCTTTATCGAGCGCTTTTATCAGGCGTTTATGCGTCGCTGCCAGAATCGCTGGCGCTTTGTGCTGACGGTTTAATTCTTGGGTTCTCATCTCGCTTAGTTGGCGCTTACGTGAATCCCTGATATAACGGACTTTTTTGCTGTTTAGCGGCCTAGTATCGGGTTTCATCACGGCGCCAAATTGTGCAATCAGACGCGAATCCATTTTATCGGTTTTCGCAAGAATGCCCTGTGCTTTTCCGAATTGGCGAACCTGTGTTGGTTGCACGATAATGATTGGTAATTCTTTTTCCGCGAAGGCTTCCACCAAGCTTCGTTCGTAACCGCCTGTTGCTTCAACCAATATTCGGGTTAACTTGTAACGCGATAACTTTTTTAAAAGCTCAGGGATTGCTTCCGGGGTGTTGGTGTATCGCATATAAACATCGAGTTCAAAAATGCACACATCCAGCATGCTTTTTCCGATATCGATTCCTAGGTTTCTTTCACTGCGATCAATGTGTGCTGCGGTAGTTGTATTCATAACTCACCCTTGCTACATTCGGGTTCGAGACCCATTCGACTGTTCGAGTTAAAAGTAGAATCAGCAAGGCGCCCACGCTTGTTAGCGGGCTCGATTGTTCGGCTCCAACGTAGCACCGGGCTACCTTGCTGAATACCTGTTGGCCCAGGTATGGGTCTCACCTTATCGCTTTAAGAATGATAAGAAAACTGTCGCAATCAATCACAAAGCGTAGCAACCCCCGCACTACGTGCGCTGGACAGTTTGTAAGTCGCGGTTTTATGGTTTTTCTGCGCAAAAGTGTTCCATAAAACCACAACTTAAAAACTGCCGCTGAACTCGGCGTTATGTTTGGCGAGTAATGAAATACTATTTAGAAAGAATAGGCAGCGTGCTTTTCATTGCAGTTATTGCAATATTTTGTCTTTTCATAGCTTCGGATTTTTTTGGTGTTGTCATGTTAAGCAGAGAGGCGGGCCACTTAATTTTAATGTCAGTATTAATTACTCTCCCAAGCTCATTATTAATATTTGGTGTGCTGAATTGGTTTTTTGAATCAAAACAACAAATTTTCTATCTAAAAGGTGTTGCTGCACCAAATCTTTTAATGGCGGCAATCATTTATTTGGTAATGAATAGCGGAATATAATCAGGCACATAACAAGGTGTGTCAGCCCACTCACTTCGTGTGCTGGACAGTTTGTAATTCGCGGCTTTGTGGTTTTGCTACGCAAAAGTTTCCCACAAAACTTCAACTTACAAACTGCGGCGGAGCTTAGCGGTAAATTATTTGGTTAGAAAGTATGTGCTGACCGAGGTATCAAAAATCTAATATGATTTCAGGCGCGACCTTTTTGGGTCGCCATACAAGGAGCTTAGCGTTGCTCCAATTGGTAAATTGATTAGTGAGGGCAACGGATTAATGCGAGCACCTATGCATACCATTCGGGCAGCAGCCAGTCTGCTCATTCTGCTTTTTCTCTCCTTGGCGTTATTGAATGCCTCTGTAGCGGCTGAGGTTCCAAGTGACGGGGGTGACTCCGGTTCTCCCCAAATTCATAAAGCCAGTGCTATTCCTATATCCGAGATTATCAGCCGTGCCAATGACGAGCAGCGCTTGCTGGGGCGAGTGGCGCGCCGGGTGCAAGCAGATAATCCCGCCGCCCAACTGGTTTCCTCTTTAGACGAAATCGCCACTTCGGTAAATGATAAAAATGCGGCGTTTTCGGTCGATCAGTTGCACACCTTACCCGTGATGCGGTTGGAGAGCCTCGATCGCCATTGGCAATTTGATGCGCGCCGATTTGAGCGTTGGCAAAGCGATCTGTTGGAAGTTACCTCGCCCTATACCGAGCTTGCCGATCAATTGGCACAGCATCATGCCGACTGGACTGCGACGAAAGCGGCTGTCGATGCGGGGGACCTTCCTGATGCGCTTGCAAGTCAAATCGACACCATGTTGACCGAGTTGCGCGCAGCAGAGCGAAGCTTGTCTGCACCTCTGGTACAACTGAGTGCGTTGTCCCGACGCGGTAATGCGGTGGATGCCAGTATCCAGGCAGGGCGCAATGATGTTGCGAACGCCATTGAAATGATTGATCGCCGTTTGCTGAGCTTTGATGTGGAACCGATTTGGCGTATTGAATCCTGGCGCACTGCCAGTAAAGATTCATTCCAATCTATTGCAGAAGGCTTGGAGGTCGAGGCGCGCTTTGCGCAGGATTACAGTCGTGTTAAAGCGGGGCTGGTGCATGGTGTTCGGATTTTTCAGGTGGGGTTATTGATACTGCTGATCTGGATGGCCAGGCTGTATTACCGCACTCCCTCATTGGCGCAAGATGAAGTTACGCGCCGGGTTCTTACGCGCCCGATTTCATCCTGGTTATTGCTGTCAATGTTGATGATCATGGCATTCGAGTCCAGTGCACCTTTGCTCTTGATGGAGATTGCCCTTTTGGTTGCACTGATTCCATTAGTGCGCTTAATGCCGCGGCACATTGTGCAATTGCTGGGGCCGTGGCCCTATACCGTCATCGGCTTATATGTGCTTGATCGACTCGGCTTTCCGTTAATGGATAGCAGTTATCTATATCGGCTTTTTGTTTTTGGCGTGGCCGTAGTGGCATTATTGATGACGCTTGTTTTGTTGTGGCGGTGGCGTGTTCGGGTGAGCTCTTCGCTGTCGGTCCAAGCGCGACTCAGGGTGCGGACAGTCGGTTGGCTTGCGAGCCTTATATTGTTCATTTCAATCGTGGCCAATTGTGTTGGCAACCTCTCGTTGGCTGAAATGTTGGTCGGTGGATTGATTGATAGCGGCTATATGGGCTTGCTGTTGTACACCGGTATAACGGTCTCTATGGCGTTGCTAAAGGTTGCGATGGCGCAGCCCATCGTGCAGAAGTGGGCGTTTATACGAATGCAATCGGTTGCGATCGAACGGATCTTATTGCGCACCTTGACGCTGGTGGCGATCTTGATATGGATCATCTACACCATGGATCGATTTCGCATTTTGCGCCCTATTTATGCCAGCGTAAGTGGCCTGCTTAATTTTCATGTCGAGCTTGGAGAACTCTCTATCAGCTTGGGCAGTGTGCTGGTGTTCTTTATTGCGGTATTGGTCTCGGTCTGGACTGCGCGTTTGATTCGGTTATTACTGCGAGATCAATTGCTAACGCATGTGTCGCTGCCGCGCGGGGTAGGTAACAGTATCGCGTCCTTATCTTATTACGCGGTGTTGATACTGGGTTTCCTGATTGCACTTTCGGCAGCGGGATTTAAGGTCAGTCAACTCGCCTTGATATTCGGTGCGTTGGGTGTGGGGATTGGCTTTGGATTGCAGGGGATAGTCAGTAATTTTGTGGCGGGCCTGGTGCTCATGTTTGAGCGCCCGATTCAGCCGGGCGATATTATCGACATGCCCGGTGTATCTGGCCGTGTTCGCCAAATTGGTATGCGGGCTACCATCATTAGCACCTTCGATGGTGCTGACGTAGTCGTGCCTAACGGGACGCTGGTTTCGAATAACGTAACCAACTGGACATTGATGGATAGCCGTCGCCGTATTGACCTGGATATCAGTGTGGCCTATGGGTCTGATATACAAACGCTGTTGCCGCTGCTTATCGCCACTGCCAGCGCTATGCCGGGAGTCATTAGTGAGCCTGCACCCGCTGCGCTGCTAAAAGGTTATGGACCGAGCTCGCTGGATTTTGCAGTGCGGGTTTGGACTTACGATATGGATAGATGGGTAAATATTCGCAGTGATTTATATGCAAAAATTTTAGAGGAGCTGAATAAGGCTGGTATCGAAATCCCATTCAACCAATACGATGTGAACCTGCGCAGCATTTCAGAGAAGGCGGAGGAGGTTTTTCGTGAGCGCAAGGCAGACGCGGATGAATAGGTTCGCGTTTTTATAAAAACATGCCCTGATTCAGGTTCGCGTCTGGATAAATATTGGCTACACTTTTTCCATAATTTTCATAATATCTACTTCGGAAAAAACAATGAAAAATAAAATAAATCAGTTCCTGTTACCTTCCCTTGTTGTTTCATCCCTGGCGTTGATTGGTTGCGGTGGAGGTAGCGATACCGAAAAAGCGCCAGCACCTTCTGGCCCCGATGCTTATGTGGTGGGGACTTATCCCCGCTTTGACCCGATTGTTTCGGATTTGCCCTTTAATACTGATTTGGTATTTGCTGCTGCGGCGACCTCGGATGGCACCGCCAATCTGGGGGCGGCAACTGACCCGGTGCGCGCGACTATCAACCAGCTGGACGGTTTTTCCACCTCGGCATTTTTCGATATTTTGCTCAACGACAGCATTAGCCCGGCAACGGCTCTGGCCTCCAAAAGTGTGTTTTTGATTGAGCTGAATACGGGCGGGAAGGATGCATTGAATCCAGCCAATATTACCGGTGTGGTTGGCCCGGCCAATTATGATGTAGTGGTGGTTTCGCAAGATGGCGGCAACAACAATGTCATCCGTATCCGACCCACTAAACCGCTTAAATCCAAAGCCAAATATCTGGTGTTCATCACCGACGATGTTAAAAACGCCAGCGGTGCCAGCCTCACTCGGTCATGGACATACAATGCGTTGCGCGATCCGAACTATGGTGCCCTCAGTGCATTGCTCCCGGTGCGTACGGCGATTCTCGGTTGGGAAACCCTTGCCAGTGGTTTCTTGTCTGCAGTCAGTGGCGGTCAGCTAACCGCTGCTGCCGCCAAAGAAAAACTGGTTCTGACTTATACGTTTACTACCAGCGATCCGGTAACTCCGCTGGTCGCTATGGCATCGCCGCGTGCGGCAATCGCCAGCACCCAAATAGCAGCAGGAGCTGCGCCTTCAACTGCAGTCGCCAATGCGGTGACACTGGATTCGGCTGGCCTGTTACCTACACCCAAATCGCGTGAGCTGGGTATCTCCGGCCTTACCGGGCTTGATTTCAATAACTTCAGCAGTCAACTTGCGGCCAATGTGGGCAAGCTCTACACCGGCTACATCAAATTGCCTTACTACCAAACAGCAGCGGCCGGCTTGCCGTTTGGGGAATACCTGAAGCGCAACTGGAAACCGGATCTGACGCTGGCGGGCGCCTTGGGCGCGACTGTGCCCGCCGATGTTGATGGTAGCTACAACGTCACTTATCGCTATCCTTTCGCAGCTAAAACCGGCGATGAATCTGTACCTCTGCAAGTGACCTTGCCCCAGGACAACTGGGTGCCGGGCTATGCGGGTGCGGCTAATTGCGGGCAGATTTATGCTGCGTCAGGATATCCAACGGTAATCTATGTTCACGGTATTACGCTTGATCGCACCTCGGTAGTCGCGCTTGGCCATACACTGGCGAGCCGTTGTATCGCAACGGTGGCGATTGATTTACCGGTACACGGTGTGGCGGCAAACAGTGCATTCGTGAATGCACTGAATGTGGAGAAGAGCAAGGTGGTTCCGTTCGCCACACTTTATGGTGCTAATGCACCACACGAACGTCACTTTAATGTGGCTGGTTCTGGCGGCGCACCTGCGCCCATGAATTTTGACGCTCCAGGAACAACCGATGGCTCAGGTGCGCAATGGGTCAATCTTGGTTACTTGACCAACACTCGCGATAACAGCCGTCAAGCAGTTATGGATTTGCTCAATCTCAATGCCAGCCTTAGCAGTGTGAGTACGGAGCTGCGTAAATCTGTCGCGGTTGGTTTGGATATGAATCGTGTATATGTTGTGGGCGTCTCGCTGGGCGGTATTTTGGGCAGTGTATTTACCACGGTGAATCAACTGGCAATCGCAAATGATGCCAGCGCAGGCCTGCCGTCTAATCTGAATGTGATCCGCGGGCTGGTTACCAGTGCGGCAGGTACACAAGTAGCGCAAATTTTGGTGAACTCTGCCACTTTTGCACCTGTGGTTAACGGTGGTTTGGCTGCCAGTGGTGTGAATGTGGGTACCAGCAACTACGAGCGTTTCCTTTATGCGGCACAGAGCGCCATGGATGCGGGTGATCCAGTAAGTTATGTGGAAACGCTGGCGAAATTAGGTATACCGACGTTGGTGCAACAGATTAATGGCGATGCTGTGATCCCCAATAATGCGGCGGTTGCGCCTTTAATGGGAACCCAGGCGCTGGCATCGCTGCTGGGAGCCACCCAATTGGGGGTCGGCTCCGTGCAATTGGGCCGCGGTTACGTCAAACATACGGCGGGTGGGCATGGATCATTGTTGCAGCCTCAAGGTGGTGCACCACAAATAACGGCAGAGCTGCAAACCCAGGTCGTCACGTTTATCCTCGGCAATGGCAATGTTGCAGTGGGAGGAGCCGCTCCGGCCAATATTGAACCACCGGCAACAAACTGAGACATGCGTGAATGAAACCCAAACCCCGGCTCGCCGGGGTTTATTTTTTTGCAGCAGATTTTACGTTGCGATGGCGCAATAACTGCTAATAATTTAGGGTAAACTGCCGCCCGTTTTGCAGCCAAGCTGTGTCGATGAGTCCGTAACATGACCCCACGTAATTATTTGTACCTGCTCAAAAAATACGATGAATACCAAAAGCAAATTGAACGTTTGCTCGAATCGATTGTGACTTCGTTGTCGCCCAATAAATTAGAAACCTCGCACGAACAATTAAATGAAGTCGTTAAACGTTTGCACAACTCCTATCCTTTTGTGGAATTGCTTTACTGCCTGGATGACAAAGGGGTGCAAACTACAGAATCGGCCGCATCGCCCACTGTGCCAGACCCCAAGCGTCGCGAGCCGGGTTTTGGTTCCGACCGCAGCAACCGCGTGTATTACTCTCTGGCGCGCGATAATCCTTCAAAAGCCACAGTTACCCAGCCGTATCTTTCCAGCGCGACCCATCAATTAGCGATCTCGGCGGTGCAGCGTTTTACTGATCCCGAAAATGCCACTCGCTATTTGGTCATCAATTTTAATTTGGAAAAACTGATTACCTTTTTAAATGGCGACAGCGTACGCCGGTTGGTGCATCCATTATTCCAGGTGATTTATGGTGTGATTGGAATCATGTTGGTGGCGGTGTCCATACTGCTGCTGTTTTCTGCTGGCGAGTCGCTCTATCACATGATCCACGAACACGCCAACACGGTAACCCAAGCATTCCAATCGGTCGTTCTGGTGACCTTGGGCTTGGCGATCTTCGATTTGGGTAAAACGATTCTTGAAGAAGAAGTATTGCTGCACAAAGACATTCACCACACGGGGTCAACGCGTCGCACCATTGCACGTTTTATGTCAGCGATTGTCATTGCGGTATCGATTGAATCGTTATTGCTGATGTTTAAATCCCTGTTGGGTGACGCTGGCCATTTGGACTCAGCGGTATTTATGTTGTTTGCCGCGGTTGCCTTGTTGGTCGGCCTGGGCGCTTATTTAAAACTGACGAGCGAAAAACGTTAATGTCCACAAAAACGAAAAGTGCATTTGTCTGCAATGAGTGCGGTGCCGATTATAAAAAATGGCAAGGGCAATGCACTGAGTGTGGTGTGTGGAATAGTTTGAGCGAAGTGCGCCTGGGGCCGACGCCGGCCAATCGCTCTGCAAAATTTGAAGGTTATGCGGGCGGTGCAAGCGGCAATAAAATTCAAACGCTCGCCGAAATTTCGCTCAACGATGTGCCGCGTTTTAGCAGCGGAGCAGGGGAGTTTGACCGCGTACTCGGTGGCGGTTTTGTTCCCGGTTCAGTGGTGTTGATTGGCGGTAATCCGGGCGCGGGTAAATCGACGTTATTGTTGCAAACCCTGTGCAATCTTGCGCGCACCATGCCAGCGCTTTACATCACCGGTGAGGAATCATTGCAGCAAGTGGCGATGCGTGCGCAACGTTTGGGTTTGCCCACTGACCAATTGCAAATGCTGAGCGAAACCAGTGTTGAATCTATTTGCGCGACGGCGCAACAAATCGCGCCCAAAGTAATGGTGATCGATTCAATTCAAGTGATGCACATGGAGGATATTTCCTCTGCACCTGGGTCAGTATCGCAAGTGCGCGAGAGCGCGGCTTATCTCACCCGTTTTGCCAAACAAACCGGCACTGTGTTGATTCTGGTTGGGCATGTCACTAAAGACGGCTCGCTCGCTGGCCCTAAAGTGCTTGAGCATATGATCGATTGCTCAATTTTATTAGAGGGCGATAACGATTCACGCTTTCGTACCTTGCGCGGTAATAAAAACCGTTTTGGTGCAGTAAATGAACTGGGCGTATTCGCCATGACCGAGCAAGGCATGCGCGAAGTGAATAATCCTTCGGCGATTTTTTTACAGCGCGCGGAAGATGCTTCATCCGGCTCGGTGGTAATGGTGATGTGGGAAGGTACACGGCCATTGCTCATCGAAATCCAGGCGCTGGTGGATGACAGCCATCTGGGCAATCCTCGCCGCGTTGCAGTGGGCATGGATCAAAACCGCTTGGCAATGTTACTTGCAGTTTTGCATCGCCACGGCGGCATTATGGTGGGCGATCAGGACGTATTCGTGAACGTGGTCGGCGGTGTAAAAGTCATGGAGACGAGCGCAGATTTGGCGCTACTGCTGGCGATTGTGTCGAGCTTTCGCGACCGTGTTTTACCGCAGGATTTAATTGTGTTTGGTGAGGTTGGCCTCTCTGGTGAAATTCGCCCCGTGCCGAGCGGCCATGAACGTTTGCGTGAAGCCGCTAAACATGGTTTCAAGCGTGCGATAGTCCCTTTTGCTAATGCCCCGCGCGATAAAAATATCGGGATCGAAGTCGTTGCGGTGAAAAATCTGCAGGAAGCGCTCAACGCGCTCTGATGCGTTTTTTGCTTGGCGCATAAATCTATAAATGCTCGTAAGATCGCGCTGCGCCACTGTTTTGATGTGAGCCGCGATATTTTGTAAACGAATATTAATCGCCTTTCCCTATAGCCATTCCTCTGCTTAACTTAATCCAGTTTCGTTTTTCATGACCATTAACGCGCCTATTGTTCGGGCTTAATAATTCCTACGGGTGTTGTTCGTGGTTAATCCTTGGAGTGGTTGAGTAAACCTGAAATCGTATTGGTGTTGTCGCCCATGCTGATTTCCGGTTGTCTTTTTTGAAGGAGCTGGAAGGAATGGCGAAAGAGACCAAGGTCATTGTATTGCTGATCGATGGCCGCTATTGGCTGCTGCAAGATGACGGCAGTTTGGTGGAGGTGGCAGCAGATGAGTTGCCCACCGATGCGCTTATCCTGGACGGTAATGAGGCGTCTGTAGCGACTCATATTCCCGGTGCTTCATCGGCCTCGGTTGACTTCAATTTGCTGCGCGCAACGGTATTGCGCACGGGTGACGAGGTGTTGCCGGAATCCGGTTTCACCACTTACCAGGGGCGCCTCGCTACCAAAGCGCTCAACCTGACAACCCCCGCTGCAACCAAATTTCCCCCGCTTGACCCCACTGCCGAGTTAACCGCCGTTATCGAAGACAATGGCGATGGTTTTATCAACCAGTTTGAAGTGTCATTGGTCGACTTTTTTGGCACCGGGCTCCGCCTACGCGATGAGCAGTTGGTAGAGCTGGTGCTGATCGATGCGGAAGGTAAAACCCTCGGCACTAGTACCCAAATTTTTGGCGAGCGCTGGTCGCTTGCCGACATTGATCTCAGCAGCTTGGCGCAAGGTGAGGTAACCCTCATTGCGACGGCGCGGGATTTTTACGGCAATACCGTGACAGCAACCGACACCTCCATTATTGATACCTGGGCGGTGATCACCGATAACACCGTATTAAATGGCGGCAACTTGCTGAATGCGGTTGAGGTGCTGGATATTGATCTCACCGGCGTCACCGAATATATCGGCGGTGGGCGCACTATAGATCTGACCTTCACTGATCAAAACGGTGCGAGCCTGAGCGCCAGCACCCAACTTGCTGATGATGGTACTTATGTCATCAGCGATCTGGACTTCTCCGGCTTGGCCGATGGCACTATCACCATTAGTTACCGCAGTACCGATCTGGCAGGCAATATCGCCACCCAAACCACCAGCATTGTTAAAGATACCCAAGCGGCCATCACCGTGGTGTTCGATGGCGACCGGCGTTACAGCAGTTTCGAAATCGGTGCGGTAACCCTGAGCGGTGCTGCGAGTCAGGTGGAAGCCGGGCAGGTAGTTACCCTGGTGATCACCGATGGTGTTAATAGCGCTACTACCACCGCGCTGGTGCAGGTAGACGGGCGCTGGCAGAGCAGTGCCGTCGACCTTACCGGCTTTAATGAGGGTAATTTGTCGGCGGTAGCTGAAGTAGCAGATATTGCGGGCAACCCCGCGACAGCCTCGAGCGATGCGTTAAAAGACACAGTCCTGGCGATTGATATAGATACCGGTGCTGGCTTGGACATCAACCTGCTGCGCGCCCAGCAAGCGGTGATTATCAGCGGTACTACCGATGCAGAACCCGGCCAAATGGTTCTGCTCAGTTTTACCGATACCGCCAACCAGCAGCAGACTTTTTCTGCGCAAGTGCAGGCTGATGGCCGCTGGTCGACATCGGTAACCATCACGCAACTGGGCACCCATTTAACCTGGATGCTGAGCGCGAGTGTGATGGATATCGCCGGGAATCAGGCGAGCGATGAAACGCCTACGATTGTGCTGCCTAATCAGGCAACGCTCTCGGAAGATGCGTTAAATGACTTCCCCGATGGTTATCCTTTTGACACCAATATCAATATCACCGGTTATGACGCCATTCGCTTTGGCAGCGACCAGACCCCGCTGACCGAGGTCACCTCGCTGGGCTTTGCGTTGGTGGTGACTGTTGCAGGTGATGGCCAAAGTCTGAGTGCGGTGCGCCCCGCTGACAACCAGCAAATTATTTCTGCTGCCATTAACAGCGATGGCACCATCACCGTCACCCTCTACGGCCCGGTTGACCAGGCACCTTTGGCCACACAGACCCTGACCAGTTTATTGATCGAGGCTACGCAACAGGATGCCGATAGCACCAGCGAAACTGTACTCGCCAAGGTGCCGGTCAGCATTCGCGAGGGCGGTGGCAGTTTTGCGGTTGACGATGTGTTTAACGGTTTTGAAAACCGTTTGATCACTGACAATGTCCTGACCAACGACGATCACATAGAAGCGCCTCTACGCACGGTGGCAATCCTCTTCGACGGTACCATCCACCGCGTGCGTGAGTCCCAGCCGGTGTTTTTAAGCACTCTCTATGGCGATATGCAACTGAATTCCGACGGCAGCTGGTCTTTGCTTGCCGAGAGTATTTTCGGCAGCAGTCCGGTGCAGTTTTCCTTTGATTACTTTGCGATTGATAGCGATGGTGACCTCGACCGGGCGACGGTGGTGGTCAATATCGTCAATGATCCTCGCGGTGCAGAACTGGATGCGTTTATTGATGACCATGGCGATAACTTTATTAATCAGTACGAAGTGAGCGCAGTCGATCTGTTAGGTGCTGCTGTAGATATCCATGATGGTCATTACCTCGCGGTGACATTGACTGATTCGCAAGGCACAACCCTGTCTTTATCGACTAATGCGATGGACGACAAATGGAGCATTGCCGATGTAGATTTAAGCGTCCTGGCGCAGGGCTTGCTTACCTTGGTGGTCAGCGCGACCGACAATTTTGGCAATACGATTTCGGCCTCGGACACTTCTATTATCGACACCTTGGCGGTGATCAATGCCGATCTCACCTCGAGTGGCGGAATCCTGCTCAACGGCACCGAGGTGCTCAATCTCACCTTTAATGGGAGCACCGCCGAGATAGGTCCCGGGCGCGAGGTGCAGCTCACTATTACCGATAGCGCGAATAATCAGGTCAACGTGTTTGGCACCATCGCCAGCGATAACAGCTTTCAGATTGCTAACGTCAACCTATCCTCCATGGCCGATGGCCTTATCCAGATAGTGATGCGCAGTGTAGATCTGGCCGGCAATATGGCCTTCCAGAACGCCTCTTTTATTAAAGACACCCAGGCCAGCGTCCAAGTCGTATTTGATGGCGACCAGCGCTACAGCACTTTCGAAGTAGGTGCCATCACCCTGAGCGGTAGCGTGACCAATGTTGAACCGGGGCGGACGGTGACTGTGACGGTCAGCGATGGTGTGAATAGCCAGTCCACCACGGCAATCGTACTGGCTAACGGCACTTACCAAACCGGTGCGGTGGATATCACAGGATTTAACGATGGCAACCTGAGCGCGAGCGCACAGGTCACGGACATCGCCGGCAACCCGGCAACAGGGTCGGCAACAGCGGTGAAAGATACCCAAGCCTCTATCGTGGTGCAGTTTGACGGCGACCGACTGTACAGCAGCTCGGAAATCGGTGCAGTTAGCCTGAGCGGGACAGTGGCGAACGTTGAAGTTGGCCAGACCGTGACTGTCACAGTTACGGATGGCGTGCATAGCCAGAGCACCACAACACAGGTACTGGCGGGCGGTGTGTGGAATACCAGTGCGCTGAATTTAACGGGGTTTAATGAAGGAACGCTCACAGCGAATGCAGGTGTCACCGATGTGGCTGGCAATACCGCCAGCAATTCCAATATCGCCACCAAAGACACCCTGGCCGCAATCGCGGTTACCTTTGATGGCGACCAGTTATACAGCGCCAGTGAAATTGGTGCAGTGACCCTGAGCGGTACCGTTACCAATGTCGAGAATGGGCAGACAGTAACGGTTGTGGTGACCGATGGCGTTCACTCCCAATCGGTGACGGCGGTTGTCGCGGGCGGCGCCTGGCAAACCACCGCGCTGAATCTGACGGGGTACAACGAAGGCACCGTGACCGCAACAGCATCGGTAATGGATGTGGCGGGTAATACGGCGACCAACACCGATACCGCGATCAAAGACACGCTCGTTGCCATCGATATTGATACCGGTGTCGGGCTGAGTATCGCTCAGTTACGCGCTGGTTCGCCCACGCTTATCTCGGGCACTACCGATGCTGAAGCAGGGCAGATGGTAACTGTGACCATCGCCGATGCATTGAATAATCAGATCTCCTTTAATGCGACCGTACAGGCCGGCGGCAGTTGGTCCACAACAGCGACCGTCACCGGATTGAATAATGTATCGGCCTGGACATTGAACGCGAGCGTGACTGATCGGGCCGGCAATAGCGCGAGCGACGCTACCCCGACCCTCATCCAACCTACCGAAGTGGTGCTTTCGGAGAGTGCGCTGGTCAATTCTCCGGCCGGCTACACCATGCCGAGCACTATCCGCATCCATGACTACAGCAGCGCGCGTTTTAGCAGCACCCAATTGGATTTGGCTCAGGTCAAATCGCTGGGCTCGGCGGTGAATATAGCGGTCGCCGCCGATGGCCAAAGCCTGATGGCGACTCGCGTCAGCGATGGCCAGCAGGTATTGGGTGCACAAATCAATGGCGATGGCACCATCTCCGTTACCCTTTATGCACCGGTAGAGCAGGCGGCTTTAAGCGATGTATTGCGCACCAGTTTGCAGCTGGAGGCAACGCAAGTGGATGCCGATAGCACCAGTGAAACGGTGATTGCCAAGGTGCCGGTCAATATCCGGGACACCGGTGAGTTCACTTACGATGATGCCTATAGTGCGACCGAAGCGGTGCAAACCTCGGGCAATGTCTTTACCAACGACAATCGGGCCGAAGGGCCGTTACAGCTCGTTAGCATTACCGTTGAAGGACAAACCCATGCGGTAGCTGTAGGTTCACCGGCCATAGTCAGCACCACCAAAGGCCAACTGACCGTCAATTCCGATGGCAGTTGGACGCTGCTACCCGCGCGCAACCTCGACAACACTGTGTTGCAACAGCTGCAGTTTGACTATTCAGCGCTGGATCAGGACAAGGATTTCGACAGCGCCACCGTCACCATCGGGATTGGGGACGGCGCAGCGGGAAGTTTCCCCAATAGCGTCCATGAGGAAACGGAAGAGAATTACGGAGCCGGCGGTGGGTTGACCGTCAACTTTGTGGTCAGCGCCGGTTCCGACAACCTGCTGCCTGCCACTATCGCCTTTAGCGAAACCCAGCTGGGGTTAATGACCAGCCTCAACTACACGAGCAATGGCCTCGCCATCAGTTACAGCCTTGAATCGGGCAATACCTTGCTTAGGGCAACAGCGGGTGGCAATACGGTTTTCACCCTGGAAATCAGCTCGGTGGCTGGCACCAACGGCAACCTGAATGGCACCGGCATACTTACCCAGTTGTTGCCGTTGGATCATATCGCCAGCGATACCCTGAGCTTTCCATTGGTGGCAGTGGCAACCGATATTGATGGTACCGAAGCTGTCAGTAGTGCGACCTTGAACATTAATGATGGCGCCAGACCTGGAAGTAGCTCGGCAGCCATTAATCTGTCCGAAGATAATTTAGCTCCTATAGTGGTAAATGATTCGATACAGGTACAAATCGGTAGCGATCAAATCAAGTCACTGCTCTTTATCAATAACAACCAACCGGCGATTACCAGTGGTGGTGAAACCATCCTGTATAACGTCGAAAATGCCGGGCAACGGCTTGTGGCGTACACCACTAATCTGGCTGATCCTGTATTTGTGGTGGAGTTTACCGGTACTCCAGCGGCGACAACCGATAGCTCGGTACCTTATATCTTCACGCTCTACAAAGCCTTGGACCAACTTCCCAATAATCCACTGAGTCTAGCGTTGGCCTATAGGATCATCGACTTCGATGATGATCGCTTTACCGGCCATTTGACTATTAATGTGTCTGACAGTACCCCGGCGGCCGGTGTTGATGTCGCTATGCAGTTATCCGAATCGCCCCAAGCGGCACCCAATATCGCGGTGGCGACCAGTGGTTCGGTGGATTTCAACCTGACGGCGACTAAAGACCCCATCACCCAGATCAGCATCGGTTTCAGTGATGGCGCTGCCGCTCTCGATGCCAGTGGCCGCCAGCTCACGGTGAATGGTTCTCCGCTGGTCTGGCGCCAGGTCAGCCCCAGTGTGTGGGAGGCCAAAACCAGTAGCGGCACCAGTATTTTGCGCGCTGCCGTGCCGGATATTGATATAGCTGCTGGCACCTCCCAAGCAGTTCCGCTGACGGTGACGGTGCTGAGTGCTCTGGATCATCTTGCCAGTAACGGCACATCGCTGAATAACCTCACCGTGAATATTCCGGTGAAATTTATCGATAGCGACGGCACCACTACCACGCTCAATGGAGCCATCAGCATCTACGACGGGCGCGATCCAGTCGGACAGTCGCTGGATACCCTAGCGGTAGATGAGGACGATACTTATAACGGCGCTACCAGTGCTACGGGTCTCGGTTATGCCACGCCGGGTAGCGACAAAACCGTCGCTGTGCAGCTTAGCCTGACATCGCCAGTGACCAGCCATGGCGTAGCGGTGGCTTTGGCTTCCACCCCAAGCAGCGATGGCTGGTGGATCGCCACTGCCGGCGGCAGCGAGGTCTTCCGCGTAAAAATCGGGCTGGATGGCAAAACCGAGTTTCGTTTGAGCCGCGCGCTGGATCACGCCAACGGCAATGGTGAAAACACGCTGGGACTGACGTTCGATGTGGTATTGCGCGATGCGGATGGTGACCTTTCTGCCCCACGAACCCTGACCGTCAATGTCACAGATGATATTCCGGATGCGAGTGATAGAGCGCTGGAATTAACCGAGGGCTATGACAAGTCGATCAGCATTTTGGCTGATCATCGAGATGGCGCCGATGGAGCGGAGGTCACCACCATCCGCTACACGCCGTTTGGCGGCTCAACACAAAACTACACCTTCAATGCCAATAAGGATCCTATTGTAATCACGCTGATTCATGACGCCACCAATGATGGCATTGAAAATGGCGTTGCTTATGGCACCTTTACTGTTAATGCCGACGGTACCGGACAAGTAACCACTGACTCCACACTTAGCGCCAGTTTCACAGACAGCATGCAAATAGATGTCACCGATTTTGACGGTGACCTGGTAGTCAGGGATATCTTCCTGAATGTGGTCGATGAGGCTGGGAGCATCAACCTCAGCCCACTGCAAACAGCGGAGGACACACCACTTATCCTCACTTTGAGCGCTAGCCCCGGTGATTTGGACCAAAATGAAGTCATAACCTCTCTGGTATTTGCCGCTACCGGCTTGCGCGGGGGCACGCTTACCCTCAACGGCAATTCGTTGTTTGATAGCGGATCGGGTAACTGGATTCTGCAGGGAACCGATTTAACGATCGACCCCGTCACTGGTGTGGCCCAACCCAACGGCACCCTGATATTTACGCCCGCCCTCAACACATCGGATCCAACGGATGATGTTGTGTTCAATGTCACTATGAATATCGCGTCTACCGGTGGCCCTCGCTCCCAAACCGAAAGCTTCGATGTCAGCGTCACCCCGGTGGTTGATGAACCTGTTTGGGATGGTGCATCTCAATACACCTACAACATGAATGAAGATGCGGTGCCACCAGCGCTGAACCTATCGGCCAATTTGTTCGATACCGATGGTTCAGAGGTGCTGACTTATCGCATTGAAAACATCGGCGCCGACCTGACCCTCAAGTCGGGCAGTCGCACCATCACCAATGGTTCTACCTTGTCTGCCGCCGAGATGGGTGCCCTTACCATCAGTGTGGCTGCCAATGCCGCCGGGGTGCGCAACTTCACGGCGATCGCGATTGCCACCGAATCTTCCACTGGCGAGAGCGATGAGGTGCCGCAGACTGTCACGCTTAATATCGCCCCCGTCGCCGATGTGCCGACCGTAGCAGCCAATGCGAGTGTCCAAAGTCTGGAAGATCAGCTGATTCCGCTATCCAGCTTTATCACCGGTTCGCTCAAAGATACCGATGGCTCCGAAACCCTGAGTTTCCAACTGACGATGCCAACGGGCTGGTCAGTGGTGGATGTGAACGGTGCTGAGTTGGGGCTGGTTAGCCCTGGCGTTTACCGGGTGACGGCAGCCCAACTCAGCGGCAATCAGGCATTTGTGAAGCCGCTTGAAGATATCAGCTCAACCACCAATGGCGATTTCACCATCAGCGTAATTTCCATCGCCACAGAATCCACGGTGGATGGTATTGCCCCAAGCTTGGTAGAGGCGCAGTCGGCAGCACGCAATGTAACGGTAAAACTAACAGGTGTGGTGGACTTGCCAGCGATTGATACAGGCTCCACCGGTTGGGTTTTTGATCAAGCTGCCGGGACGATCACCGCAACCTTCGCGGAAGATGGGCAGGGGCTGGCGCTTGGCTTGGTGCCACTCAACTTTGTGGTGTCGTCGCAGGACGATGATGGTTCCGAGTCGATGGATTTGGTTATTACCGGCATACCGCAAGGCGTATTACTGACCAATAGCGCTGGTGTTCTTGCCTTACTGCCGGTGGTTGGCGAACAAAATGGGTTCCCGCTCTATGCGGTGACATCTGCCCAATTGTCCAGCTTATATATCAGGCCGCCGGTGGATTTTAGCGGCTTGCTAAGTTTCCACATCTACCAGACTAATACCGAACCGGATGGCGATAGTGAAAGCTATGACATTGCCGTCAACATCAATCTCACACCGGTAGTCGATACCGCGAATGGCATTTCTGTCGGTAGCCAGGGCGCGGAAGATACCGACATCCGCCTGAATTTCACGCCAAGTTTGGCGGATGTGGATGGTTCCGAAACCGTCACCAACGTCACCTTGCAAAGCCTGCCGGCGGGCGCCTTGCTGATTTTCGATGGCAACGTGGTTGCCGTGCCTGGAGGCGGGCTGGATCTGCGGGCGTTTGCCACCGCTAACGGCACTGATTTTGCGACCCTGATTAACAGTGGCCGTCTGGCAATACGGCCGCCGGAAGACTCGGGAGATGACCTCACCCTGAACGTGATCTATGAAGTCACCGATACTTCAAACACAGGCGTAACGGCTATCGCAAACATCACCGGCACGTTGGCGATCGATGTGGTTGCCATAGTCGATGATGGCGCGGAGGAAAATACACGCATTGAGGGAACAGATACGCTGCTGGTCTCTGCGGACGGGTCGGCGATCGATTTGAGTGGCTCGGCGATCTTCACCGAGGCGGATATCGACGGTTCCGAATATCTGGACTACATCATGATCAGCCTGCCTGAGGCCGATGGTTGGTACATCACTCATCCCAATGGCGCACTGCACGATGGCAAAGGCAACTGGATGATCCAAGCCTTGGGTACCTCTACCAGCACCGTCGATATTATCGATTTGCTCAACGGTGCAACCATTATCAGCGACCATATCAATAATGCCCCGATCGATGTGTTGGTATCGGCACGGGTTATCGATACCACAGAAAACGACGATGCCGACATCCTTTCTGATGTGATTCAGGTGCAGTTCCTCGCGCCCGGCAATCTGGGCACAGTGCAGGCAGTCTCAACCCTGCAAACCTCTACTATCGATGGCCTTGAAGGCAGTGCAGTGGATCTGTCGGCGCATTTGGATGGAGCTGTACATGGTGATGGCGACGATATCGTCAGCTTCCGTATCGATGCTGCGGATATTCCCTATGGCGGCGCCATTACCGGTGCCGATGTTGAGGTGCAGTACGCTGGCGATGGCACCACCGTTATCGCCTACTGGTTTACCAAAGCCAGCCTCGGGAACCTGCAGCTGGTGGGTATGGACGAGGACTTTGCCGGCGTCACCTCCATGCTGGTATACAAAATTTCGACTGATCCCTTGGGCGCGAGCAGAGTGGATACTGAGACGCTGGCGATCCAAATTGGCCCAGTCGTCGACACGGTGAGCAATGTTCCGGGGTTAGAGATGCAGGAAGATGTTCCAGCGCGCTTGAACATCAACCTCCAAGCCCTGTTGGGTGATAACAGCACTCTTGCCAGCGAAGGCCTGGAAACCGTCACCAGTTTGAAAATCCTGACCCCGACCGACGGTTCGATTGTTGATCCAAATAATCTGTTAGTTGCTGAAGCTGGTGGCTATCGGCTCAACGACCCCAGCCGTATCAACGAGATTTACTATCGCCCACCACTCAATAAACACGGCAGCTTTAGTCTGGATGTAGAGCTGACAGTGACCGATACCACCACTGGCCTGACCCTCGGCAGCCTGCAAAACCCGGTGACACAGGTAGTGCCCAAAAGCATCGCCATCACCGTTACCGCCGTGACTGACGCTGCGCCGGTGATTGTGGCTGACCAAACCGGTAATGAGGATTCCTATATCGCCCTGACTGGCTTGAATGTGGTCGATACCGATCAGGATGGCTCCGAAACGCTGGCGCTCTCCATTCGTGGTGTACCTGAAGGGGCTGTGCTGTTTTGGGATAACGGCGGCACTCGGGTGCAACTCACCAACAATGGTGCCGATGGAACCGGCAACTATGTATGGAGTTTTAGCCAGAGCCAGATTGGCAACCTAGTGTTGCTGCCACCACCCGATTTCGCTGGCGACCTGACCTTGACGCTCGAATCTGTGTCCATGGAATTATCGACACAGGAAATTGTTAGCAATACCAAATCGTTTGTGGTTGCCATTAACCCCATTGCGGATGGTGCCCAATTTACTCAAGTGGCTACCGACGTTGAGGTCAATGAAGGCGATGCGATTATTGTGGGGGTGTACGCAAAAGCCATTGAGGCCAACAATCCCAACGAGACCGTGGTGGTGCGGATTTTTGTTGCCGGCACTTCTGATGCCAGTGCAACCCAGAGCCTGATCGGGATTCGTTCCAGCGATGGCAAGGTCTCGACATTCAGGGCTGACGCTGGCGGCTATTCAGCAACGCTGGTAACAACCCTGGCGTTGGTGGACAGTATCCAGATGTTTGCCGGCAGCAATGCTTTCGGCCGTTTGGATGTGGATATTTCGGTCGGGTCGCAAGACAGCGCAACCGTGGGCGGGGTAGTGAAAACCGACCAAACCTCAGTGGGTGCGATGAACACCCAGTCCATCAGTATCGACATCAACCCCTTGCCGGATCCACCGCTGCTCACACGCCCGGGTGACACCATCATCACTACGGATACCAGTATCCCGCTGGGCTTGCAGCTCACGCCTGAAAATCCGGCGCCGGGCGAAACCAGCGATATCCTCATCAGCGGTTTACCGTCTTCCATCAACCTGAGTGCAGACACCAAAGCCGGTGAGCAGTGGACGGTGGCCGCTGCCGATGTGAGCGGTTTGAGTATTACCAATGCGGTTGCCGGGCAGAATTACACACTGATTATTGAACCGCGCTCAACGCTTAATGGTGAAACCGTCAGCGGCAATCAGCAAAGCCTGGAGGTGGATGTGCTCACACCGGGCAACAACACGCTGACGGGTACTTCAGGTATTGATTACCTGATCGGTGGCAGCGGCAATGACACTATGACCGGCGCTGCTGGCGCGGATGATTTTGTGTTCCGCACCGCTGACCTTGGCAGTGTGGGCACACCGGCCAACGACACCATTGGCGACTTCAATATTGGCGAGGGCGATCAGTTACGTTTTACCAATATTTCAGTGGGCGTGGGCACCAGTATTTCGTTTGTGGAAGCCGCGGGCAGCACCAGCATGTCGATTGATCTGGGCAGCGGTGTGGTGCAAACCATTAACCTCACCTCGGTGACGAAAGATGACTTGTACGGCGCGGATAGTTCATCGGCAACCGACAACGATATTTTGCAAAAAATGATTGCTGACCAAACGCTGGTTACAGGGGCTTAACGCATGAATATGACCCCCGATCTGCAAGCCGATGTCGCCGCCGCCAATGCCCGTCAGCAATGGAGAACGGTGTTGGAACATTTGCGCCTGTATTTTCATTTGCCTACTCCGGCGCAGAACCAGTGGGATGGATTGCGTACCTGCAACTCGTTGGTGTTATCGCAGGCTGCTGTACACGGTTGTGCAAATGAATTGGGTTTGCAGCTGACGCTTGATCACAAAACCTTTGATAAAAAAACGCGATCGCCAGCAACACCAACCGGTGTTGTGTTCGATCAACAACTTTTGCCTTTTGTTGTGCAGTATCAACAACAGCTGGCGATTGTTGACGCTTTTACGAATGAGTCAGCGAGTGTCTATCTTGCCGATGAAAAACAGCAGCGCACCATTTCCATTTCTGAATTAAGCGGTGCGATTTTATTGGTGTCCACCGAACAACTTGCTGACCGGCGCGCGCAGGATTTGCTACCACAAGCGCAAGTGCACTGGTTGAAAAAAGCCATATTGCAAGCACGCCCTTGGTATCGCGATTTATTGTTTGCATCGTTAGTGGTGAATTTGCTCGCGCTGCTGGTGCCGCTGTTTACCATGAATGTGTACGACCGCGTGGTGCCCAATCAAGCGATGGACACGCTCTGGGTGTTATCGATCGGCGTCACTATCGCGCTGATTTTTGATTGGTTGTTGCGCAATGCGCGCGCAAAAATTACCGACATGGCCGGGCGCCAAATCGATGTAAGTGTATCGACCGATCTCTACCGCAAAGTGATGGGCATGAAACTCGGGCAACGGCCACAATCGGTGGGCGCGTTTGCCAAACAATTGCAAGAAGTGGATACGGTGCGCGATTTCCTTACCTCCGCCACCTTAGTCACGCTGGTGGATTTACCGTTCACATTATTATTTTTAGGCTTGATTGCCTGGCTCGGCGGCGCGTTGGTTTTTATCCCCATCATCGCCTTGGTGACCTTGTGCGTAGTTGCGGTGATGTCGCGCGGAAAAATTACCGAATCGATTAGCGAAGCAGGGCGCCTATCAAGCCAACGCCAAGCGCAACTGATTGAAAGTTTGCAATTACTGACCGAGCTGAAGCAAAAAAATCAGGAAGCTTTTTTTGTGCGCCGCTGGCAGCAGCTTGTAGGCCAGCTCGCCGATCACAACATTCGCGCGCGCGATGTCAGCAGTTCGCTTAATCATTTATTAATGCTGGCGCAATATCTGGTGACTATTGCGTTATTAATTTGGGGCGTTAGCCGTATTGGCGAAGGCTTGCTCAGCATGGGCGGCATGATTGCCATCACTATGCTTAGCGGGCGCGCCGCGCAATCCATGGGGCAAATTGCGCTGCTGTTGTTGCGTTACTCGCAAACCAAAGCCGCCGTGGTCGGGTTGGATGGCATCATGGCGCTGGCGCAGGAAAACCAGCAGCATCGTTTTACTGAATTAACCTTTACCGGCGCGATGCGTTTGCAAGACGTCAATTTTTCCTATCGCGATCAAACCCAAGCGGCGTTGCAACAGCTTTCACTTTCCGTAAAACCCGGTGAACGCATTGCTATTCTCGGCGCGTGCGGCAGCGGCAAATCTACACTCTTATCCATGCTCGCCGGGCAATTGGATGCAAGTGCAGGGCTGCTGTATTACGACGATATCGAACGCGAACGTTGGCCGCTTGCGCATTTGCGTTCGCACATAGGTTGGCTGTCGCAAAACCCGCAACTACTGTGGGGCACCATTCTGGAAAATATTACCTGTGGCCAAGCGGTGGATAACGAAACCGAATTGCGCCAACTGGTAACCAGTTTGGGAATTAATGAATTTTTAGCGGGCTTGAGTAATGGCTTGCAGTCGCCAGTCGGTGAGGGCGGATTAGCACTCTCTGGTGGTCAGCGCCAATTAATCGCTTTAGCGCGCACCATGATGAACACTCCGCTCTGGTTATTGTTGGACGAACCCACCAGCGCGATGGACGATGCCATGCAACAGCGTGTTGTGCACACGCTCGCGCGCTTACCGAGGACACGCGGTTTTATTCTTGCTACGCACAAACCCACGCTGTTAAACATTTGCGATCGCGTATTAGTGATGGAGCGCGGAAAAATTATTCTCGACCAACCGCGCGCAGAATTTGTTGCCAATTCCTTTGGTGCAAACAAACCGCAATCCACCGCACCTAAACGCCAAATTGTTATCACGCCGAAAGATAATCCACAAAAAGGGACTCCATCATGAGCAGCGTTGGCTATTGGCCGCAGGTACAACAAGCCTACGCAGCGCGCCAAATTATCTGGTTGATCGGCGGCTTGGTGTTCGCCGCGATTGTGTGGGCAAGCCTGGCGCATATCGATGAAGTCGTCGTAGGCACCGGCAAGTTGGTGCCTTCAGCGTCGGTGCAACATGTACAAAGTCTGGATGGCGGTATTTTGCGGCAATTGCATGTGCGCGAAGGCGATCAAGTCAGTGTTGGTCAATTACTCATGACGTTGGATGAAACCCGCGCGAAAGCGAGCCACGCCGAAGCCTTTGCTGAACGGCAGGCGCTTATTGCCAAACGGTTTCGGTTGTTACACGAATTGGATTCCATTAATGGGCAAGCGGTTGTGATTACGCCGTTGGAAAGCTCGCGTCATCTTCATGCTGGACTCAATAATTCTGCAACCGAAGCTGCCGTACCGGACAACTCGTCAGTGCAAATTGAAGCAGCGAGTTATCGCGCGGATATGGATGAATTGCAAGGGCGAGTCAATCAGGCCGATGAAACTATTATTCAACAACAGCGCAACCTCAGTGAAACCGAAAAAAAACAGCAAACACTTAATCGCGCGTTGGACTTGCTCAATGAAGAAATGCGCCTCACCCAGGACGCCGTAAGCAGCGGTGCACTCAGCGCTGCCGAGCTGCGCAAACTTGAACGCGAGCGCGTCACTCTGGTTGGCCAACGCGATGCAACCATGATAGAGCGTGAAAAATTGCAATCTGTCGTCGCCGAAGCGCTGCAAGCAAAATCGTCGGTGTTCGATGAGTTTCGCGCGCGTGCCCACACCGACCTTGCCGATACCGAAGCGCGTTTGGCGCGGTTGAATGAAATGGTGATTGGTTTAAATAGCCAGCTTGAACAAACCAAAATTTATGCCGCCATGTCGGGCAAAGTGAAATCGATTTTGTTGCAATCCATCGGCGGTGTTGTTCGCCCGGGTGAGACTATTATGGACATAGTGCCCGAGGGCGATCAGTTACTGATTGAGGCACAAATTGCACCCAAAGACATTGCTCGCATCAAGCGCGGGCAAGAAGTCATTATCAAGCTCAGTGCCTACGATTTTGTCATTTACGGTGGGATGAAAGGACGCGTGCAACACATCAGCGCCGATGCGATAACCAATGACAAAGGTGAGTCGCATTTTATTGTGCATATTGTCGGTGAAGCAGATGAATGGAAAACAGCAATGTGGAAAGACAAACCGCTTATTCCCGGTATGCAAGCACAGGTGGATATTCTGTCGGGCAAGAAAACGATTCTGCAATATTGGCTAAAGCCATTGTTGCGCGCGCGCGCCGAATCTATGCGCGAGGCTTAGATAAATTACGATTGTTGAGACTGGACCAGAGGTAAGGAATCATCTTATGAAACGACTGTTATTGTGTATGGGGCTGTTGCTACCGCTTGCGAGCGAAGCATTGACATTGGAGGAGGCGCTTGCATCGGCAATCAGTAACGACCCTGCATTAATGGGGCGCTACGCTCGCTTTAACGCGCTGCTTGAAGAGCGCGGTGTTGTCACTTCCGAATACTATCCGCAATTAAGTTTGAATGCCGGCATAGGGCCAGAAGATACCAAATACAGTTCGGGCCAATTAATTGATGAAGAACTCACGCGCGATGAAGCCAGCTTGCGCATAGGTTGGCTACTCTTTAATGGGTTTGAAACCCAGGCCAATTCCAAGCGCCTTTCGTTTGAGGCAGAAGCAGAGCGGCAGCAATTAATTGCCGATGTCGAAAATTTGGCGTTGGATGTGTGCGGCATTTATTTGCAAGCGCGTGAAGCAGAGTTATTGGTGACTTTGTCGGAGCACCATGTGCGCGATCACCAGCAAATTATGGACGACGTGAAGCGCTTGGTGAACTCGGGCTTTGCTAACGATGGCGATGTTGCCCAGGTGTCGGCGCGCTTGGCCAATGCACGTGCTTCGTTGGTATCGGCAAAAAATAATTATCAGGATGTAAGCGCGCAATTTATGCGCTTGGTTAATCAAACGCCGTCTGCGCTCACCGATCCGGTTGCCGATAGTGTGCTCTTGCCTAAAACTCTGGATGAAGCGGTCGCGTGGGCCAAGACCTCGCACCCGCAATTGAAATCAGCGCTATCGGATATTCAAGCCGCAAAAGAAGAAGTGCGCGCGAGTAAATCCGGTTACTACCCCAAAATCAGCATCGAAGGTTATGCCAATAAAGGCCATGACCAAGGTGGCTTTGAAGGGCCGGATGAAGATTATCGGGTGATGTTGACCATGCGTTATGACTTGTTCAATGGCGGCCGCGATAGATCAAAAGCGCGCGCCTCGAATTGGCGTTACAACGAGGCCATGGCAATTCGTGTTGTTGCTGAACGCGATTTGGTCGAGGGCACGGCTTTATCCTGGAACGCGCTGCAGTCGCTGAGCGAACAGGAATTGCTGATTCGCCAAAGCGTGGATGCATCAAGCCTCGCGGAAACTACTTATCAAGCGCAATACAAACTTGGCAAACGCTCGTTGCTGGATTTGCTTAACGCCAAAGTTGAAGTGTTTTCAGCGCGAAAAAATTATCTGAATACCAAATACAACCAACTGCAATCCAGTTACCGTTTGCTCAATGCAACCGGACGCTTGGGCTATGCATTGCGTATCGCCTATCCACAAGAATGGGCGGGCAAGGAGGGTGAAGAATGAAAACATCTACCGGTTTCCTGTGTGGTGTTGCGGTGCTGTTGCTAACGGCTTGTCAGGCTCATGTTGAAAAGCCTTATAGTTCTGCACAGATTCTCGACTTAACTGATGCTGACAAAGATGGCGTGATTAACGCGCGTGATATTTGTAACGGAACCGCGTTGACAAGCGAGGTGGATGTACAGGGTTGTGCGCGTGTACTCAATGAATTTGAGCAGCGCGATTTTGTACTGACCTTTGCAATGGGCAGCTACCAATTGCAGAGTGCGCAAAAGCCGTTGTTGGATGATGTAGCAAACATGGTACACAACCACCCGGGCGCAAAAGTGCTGTTGGTGGGCGACACCAGCAGCGAGGGCACCGATGCACTTAATCATCGCTTGGGTACCCAGCGTGCAGATGTTGTCACCAAAGAATTAGTGGCACGCGGGGTTGATCCGCAGCTCATCACCGGTTTTGTTTACGATCAATCCTTGATGAAAAGTGTGATGAAAAAACGCGAGCGCCGGACAATTGTGCGTGTGCAATACCCCGGGAATACACCTGTGGCCAAGTGGGATATTTATCATGCTGAAACAACGGCCAAAAGCCGTACAGGAGGCAAATAATGAAACCGTTCTCTGCATTATTTTGCGCTGTTATATTGCTGGGCTTTGGGCAAGCAGCAAATGCTGGCGCAGTACCTGACGAGCTGGTGAATTTGCTAGCGCAGCAACAATTGTCGGTAACAACAAGCCCGCAATCCGTAATCTCTGGCGAGGCTACAGCGGCATTGTCGCAAGGTGTTTGGCAAGAATCACAAGTGTTGGCCTTTAAGAAAAAATTTGGCTATTCCCCGACGGTGCTGCCGCTCACGGCAATAAAACAAGCCGGGCAGGCGGATGTGTTGGATGCGACCAATTCCAGTGCGGTGTTTTATCTGGTGGTGAATTATCCCCCGCAAGGCGATGCACGCAATACTCTGGCGCAGTCGTTACAAGGGTTGACTGATGAGAATTTCCAAGAGCAATTGCTGGGGAAAAATTATCAATCATTACCTAAGGCGATAAAAAAAATGTGGAAGGTTAAATTGGGATTAGCTGAGCCTGCGTTTGCGAGTGGTTATTTTTGATTCCTGAATGATTTTTTGTTGAAAGCAATATTATTCCGGTACATTCAATTCAATCACATGGCGGTTGAGTTTTTGCAATTGTTCCCAAGCCTGGCGAAAGTTGGGAATACTAAAAAATAGCGTGTCGAGGCTGCCGTCGTCGCGCGCTATTTCCAATCCTTTCTGAATCCGTTGCGCCAATGCGGCGTTATTATGGTTTACAAAAAAATAAATCGGTTGCGGGTAGTGGATTGCCAGATTCTTTTCAATCGTCAGCCCCGAATCACCATAGTGTTCCAACTCGTAATTTACCTCTTGAATGCTGCGCGCCATGTAATCAAAACGTTTGGCACTTAGCATGCGGAACATGGGTTTATAGGAGTAGGCGGTGACTAGCGGCAGGCCGTTGAACTTATAGATGTCGGTGTCGCTCCAGTGAGTGCCCGTTCCAATTTTGAGCTTCTGCAAATCCATCAAGGTTTTAACGTTATCGAATGTGGCTTGGTCGCTTTTGCGTATTAGCAGCAGGCGATATTCATTGATGCCGCGGATTAAATTGAACCTGACGGGCGTTAACTCCGCTTCGCGGCTCTTATTGCTGCTGCTCCAGATAATATCCACTTTGCCTTGCTTAACCAGCAGGCGCGTACGCTCGCGATTGACGCCCGCTGGATAATAATCAAAGTGAATGTGTTCGGATTTGCGACGGGTTTTTTCAAGGGCAAGCTGTAATGCTTGTTCATAAAAGCGGCTGGTTAATTCAGGCTCGAGTGAGCCTGCTTTGGGAAGCATAAGGCGCAGCTCGTCCTTTGCCGTACTACTCGCTGCGCTGCTACCACTAACCGTCAACAAAAGAGTAGGGAATAACAGACTCAGGCTTGCACACAAAATTACTGCAAATTGCATAACGCTACTGGTTAATTGCTGTTCTCAATCTGGGTTAATAGCTCATAAAGTAAGGTCTTATCAACCGGTGTATCGGGTTGGAATTCAAACCCTAATAAGTGTTCGCGTACATGAATTAATTGGCCGTGCAAGTTGAGCGTTTTTTTGGAGGACGTCAGCAAATTCATCTCTTCCAATTGAATATGGACCCGCAGCGTATCGCCCTTTTGCAGTAGGTGTTCTCCCAGAATGGCGAGACGTGCGCCTGACTCGGATAGATCCAATACGTGCGCGTCCCATTTTTTTGTGGAGTACTGCATATCGGCATAAGCGCGCAGCGGAAAGCGTGGGTGCCGGCGCTTATCGTCATCCGTGATATCGTCAATTTTTTGTGCTTCAGTGTGCATATGTTGCTCCCTCGCCGGTGTTAATAATCGCTGATTAATTCAGTCAGTTCCCTTTCTGCTGCGGATGCATCCCCTAGATTTAATTCAATTAACCGACGTAAATGGCTCACGCTATCGATATCGATAGAGGTGCACATTAAGCCGGTTTGGTTGTGGTGTTGGTGCGCCAACATCACCGACATAGCAATACAAGTGCTATCGGATAATAGAATTTTTACCAGAATAGGCTGGTCGTGGTTTACCTCCAGCGGGAGTTTTTGTTGGAGCAATAAACCTTTTAGCGAAATATCGAGCAAACTGGCGCGCCAGTGAAATTCACCTTGAGCCAATTCAACGTGGGCATCGAACAGGATGCGACTGAATTTGCGCCGCTCGCTGGCAGCCGCTGTTTTTGTTGTATCGGTCATAATTTGGTCTTTCGGGTATCGTGTAGTCTTTCGTAATAGTCTGGCTTATTCATATCAGCAGATAAGCCTGTTTGTGAGTGTAGCCCGTGGCAGCGGTTTCGCCATTATTGAATTTAGCCGGGTGCGTATTTGCCTCGGATAACGGGCGCCACCTATAATCCCGTCACGTTTGATAACAGGCTGATTCTTATGACAGATTTTCGTATTGGTATTGACCTCGGTGGCACTAAAACCGAGGTGATCCTGCTCAATGGCGACAGCTTGGAGCTGTTCCGCACACGTATTCCTACGGTGCGCGATGACTACTCCGCAACCCTGCGCGATATTGCCGATTTAGTCGCCCAAGCCGAGGCGGCAGCGGGTGAAACCAATCTACCGGTCGGGATTGGTATTCCCGGCACGATTTCACGCAAGACGGGCTTTGTGAAAAACGCCAATTCCACTTGGCTTAATGGAAAACCCTTCCAGAAAGATCTCTCGGACTATTTAAAACGCGATGTCAAAGTCACCAACGATGCGAATTGCCTCGCCGTATCTGAAGCGACGGATGGCGCCGGGCGGGGCTACGACCTGGTATTTGCCGGTATTCTCGGTACTGGCTGCGGCGCAGGTGTTGCTTACCAGGGGAAGCCGATTGTCGGCCCCAATGGTGTAGCGGGAGAGTGGGGCCATAATCCACTGGCGTGGACCTCGGAAGCAGAATTAAATGCGCGCCCATGTTATTGCGGTAAAGCCGGTTGCCAAGAGGCATTTTTATCCGGCACCGGGTTATGTCTCTCCTATCAATTGATGACGGATGAGAAAATCAAAGGCCATGAAATTGTGGAGCGTGCAGAACAGGGTGATGTCGCTGCACAGGAAGTCTTGGCTATTTATTTTGACCAGCTGGCGCGCGGGCTTGCGACCATCATTAACACCATTGATCCAGACGTAATTGTGCTGGGTGGTGGAGCTTCGAATATCAAGGCGTTGTATACCGAAGTACCAAAACTCTTGCCGCATTATGTATTCGGGCGCGAGTGCGATACGCCGATAGTGCCTGCAGTACACGGTGACTCTAGCGGTGTGCGCGGCGCGGCTTGGTTAAATCCGATTGTGTAAGGTGCTGATCATGTTGCACCGTAAAAAGCCCATCACCTGGTTGATGGGCTTTTTATTTTTTATTGGCGCCTGTGGTGTGCAAGCGCAAATGGCGCCACAACGCATCGCCTCCATGAATATCTGCATCGACCAACTTTTATGGGATTTGGTTGCGCACGAGCGTATGGTGAGCATTAGCTATTTAACCGCGAGTTCGGTGTGGTCACCGATTGCGGAGCAGGTGCGCGGTATCCCGACTAACCATGGGCTGGCGGAAGAAATTGTCCCATTGTCTCCCGATTTAATTCTTGCAGGCGAATTCGATGCAGCCAGTGCTGTCGAATTGCTCAACCGTTTGGGTAATACCGTTACCCGTTTACCCTTACCGCGCAAACTCAGCGATATTAACGAGCAAATTATTCAGCTGGGTGATTTAGTCGGTGAGGGGAAAAAGGCACGCGCCATGGCGCAGCAGATAAGCGCGCAAGTGGCAGAGTTACAAGCGGCTAATGAAGGCAATGAACCGCTGACTGCGTTTTGGTATTCATCCAATGGTGTGGTGATTGGCGATGGCACACTCGAACATGAGTTGATGCAGTTAGCGGGCTTGCGCAACCTTGCTGCCGAGCGCGGCATGCACGGATTTAACCAGCTCGATCTGGAGTTATTGCTCAGTGCCAAACCGCAAATACTGATTATTGAAACCAGTAATGCCGAAGGATTTTCGCTAGCGCGCGAATATTTGGCACACCCTGCACTGGAAAATGCCGGTTTTAAACTAGTGCGTTTACCGACAGGGTTGTCAGGTTGTGCTACATCAGTATTGGGCGATGTGGCGATTGCACTGAAACAGGAATTGGCGAAATAAAGAGAGCACTGTGCACACAAAAATTTCATTTTCCGTTTTAACAATTATTTTGCTCGGTGCGATTATCGCAGCGGCAGCGTTGTCGCTTAATAGTGGCGCGGCAGATATTCCGGTACTGCAGGGCTTTGCTGATATTTGGCAGGGCGAGCAAGGTCTCGCTGCAACTATCCTCGGGCAAATTCGAATGCCGCGCTTGGTGTTGGCGATTATTGTGGGCGCGACATTGGGCATGGCCGGTGCGGCTATGCAGGGCTTGCTGCGCAATCCATTGGCTGATCCGGGTGTGCTGGGTGTTACCAGCGGTGCGGCATTTGGGGCAGTGTGCGTATTGTATTTTGGTGCAGCAGCCACGGCTTGGTATTGGTTGCCGAGTGCCGCAATTATCGGCGCACTCTTGTCGTTGGTGATGGTGTATCTATTGGCGGGTTTACACAGCAGTATGCTCGCGCTGATTCTCGCGGGTGTCGCCATGAGTGCTATCACCGGCGCATTAATTGCAGTTGCATTAAATTTTGCGCCCAGTTTGTATGCGATGCAGGAAATTATTTTTTGGTTGATGGGTTCGCTGGTGAATCGCCATTGGGATCACGTTTATATCGCATTGCCGTTAGCCGTAATCGGTTGGGTGTTAATGCTGAGCCGCAGCCGCTTCCTGGATGCACTCAGCTTGGGTGAAGAGAGCACGCGTTCACTCGGGTTTAACAATCACCGCGAGCGCGGCATTTTATTATTCGGCATTGCGGTCAGCGTTGGCGCTTGCGTTGCGGTAAGTGGCAGCATTGGTTTTATTGGCTTGATCGTTCCGCATTTATTGCGCCCGTTTGTGGGGTATCGCCCTGGGCGATTAATGTTTGCCAGTGCGCTCGGTGGTGCTCTGTTATTGGTACTGGCCGATATTCTGGTGCGTCAATTCGACAGCGCGCGCGAATTAAAATTGGGTGTTGTGACTTCTTTGCTCGGCGGTCCTTTCTTTTTATTGTTAATTCTCAAAACCCGTTCACGGTGGGCATGATGACGACATCGACAACAGTTTTGCCCGCAACATCCATAGTAACAACAACTCCCCGGCAGATAAGTCTTAGTGCCAAACAAGTATCGCTTGCACGCGATGGCAATCAGATTTTGCACAGCGCTGACTTGCATATACAAACCGGTGAGCTGGTTGGATTAATCGGCCCCAATGGCGCTGGCAAAAGTTCACTGCTACGGGTGATGGCCGGTTTATTGGATGCAGATTCAGGCCAAGTCCAACTATCTACCGGTGATCAATTGCCACAACTGCTGGCGAGTATTTCCGGCCGTGAACGCGCGCAAGTTCTCGCCTATTTGCCGCAACAGGAAACACCCGCTTGGCCATTGCAAGTTGAGCATTTGGTTGGCCTTGGTCGTGCGCCCTGGCATAAACCCATGAGCGGAAAATCCGCCCGTGATAAACAGGCAATCGAACACGCACTCACCATTACCGAATTGCAATCACTGCGCCAACGTATTGTGACTACACTTTCCGGTGGTGAATTGCAGCGCACATTACTGGCACGGGTATTTGCAGGTGAGCCGAAAATTATCCTTGCGGATGAACCCATTGCCGCGCTCGATCCCTACCATCAATTACATGTAATGGAATTGCTTGCGGAACACGCCGAACAGGGCGGGGCGGTACTTACGGCATTGCACGATTTAAGTTTGGCCGCACGTTTCTGCTCGCGATTGATCTTATTGCAGAATGGAAAAATCATCGCCGATGGTCAACCGATTGATGTACTGACGACGGAAAATTTGGAAAAAGTCTACGGTATTAGCGCCTATGTCGATTGCCGCGAGGAGGGTGTCGTTATTATCCCGCGCAGGCGTGTTCTTTAATATTGTGACGTGTAAGGGCTTACGGAATTTCTACTGAGACACGCCGTAAACCCATCCCTGGGGGCTCATCTTCGGCATCCATGCCTCAGACGGTCTCAGCAAAAACACCGTAAACCCTCGGCAAGATTGTGCCTTATCGAGAGAGTACAAAATGAAAGCAGGCGTATTTAGATTGGGGGCCAATCTCTGGCCGCCATTATTTTTTTCCGGCATCAAGATTACTTATCTGGCGGCAGATTATCGCGAAACGCGCGTGACCCTGAAACTGCGCTGGTACAATCGCAACTATGTCGGCACCCAATACGGCGGCAGTTTAATGTCCATGACTGACCCTTGGTATATGTTGATGATCATGAACAACCTCGGGCGCGATTATTTTGTTTGGGACAAGCACGCCGAAATAGATTACATCTCCCCCGGTAAAACCCATGTGCATGCACAATTTAAAATTACCGATGAAATACTCGATGATATTCGCGCAAAAACTGCCAACGGCGAAAAATATGTGCCCGAATTTATTGTCGATATTAAAGATGACAACGATCAGTTGGTCGCCCGTGTGAAACGTCGTGTCTATATTAAATTAAAGCCCCGCGCGCGTTAGATCTCAATCGCTTTAATGCGCGCAAAGATGTGGAGATTATTATGCTTAATGTTGCGCTATGTTCTTATGGTATGTCTGGCAAAGTTTTTCATGCTCCGCTGATTAGTGCTGAACCCGGTTTAAAACTGCACACAATTTTGCAGCGCAATGAACCTACGGCACTGGCTGACTATCCGCAGGTGAATATTGCAAAAAGCTTTGAAGAGATTTTAGCTAATCCAGAAATTCAGTTGGTTGTAGTCAATACCCCCAATGAACTTCACTATCCAATGGCCAAGGCGGCGCTTCAGGCGGGTAAACATGTTGTAGTTGAAAAACCATTTACGTTGAGTTTACTTGAAGGCAACGAATTAATTGCACTTGCCGAAAGCCAACAAAAAATTCTCTCGGTGTTCCAAAACAAACGTTTGGAGAGCGATCATCTGGACGCGCAAAAAATTATTGCATCGGGCGCGCTTGGTCGCATAGTGGAAGTCGAATGGCATTACGATCGCTACCGCACTAACGTCACTCACAAAAAATGGAAAGAAGATAATCTGCCTGGTTCAGGTACATGGTTTGATTTGGGAATCCATATGGTGGATTCCATGTTGAGTTTGTTTGGTAAACCCCATGCAGTATTTGCGGATATGCGCAGCCTGCGACGTATAGAAGGTTCTACCGATTACTTTAATACGATTTTTTACTACGATGATATGCGCGTAATTCTGCGCTCCAGCACTTACGTGAGTGAAAAAGGCGCGACCGTTGCCATTCATGGCGATAAAGGTTCGTTTCTGAAGTTCGGACAGGATGTACAAGAAGGCCAAATGATGCGCGGCCTTGTTCCCGGTATGCAAGGCTGGGCACAGCCGGGTGAAGACAATTACGGCATTTTACATACTAACCAAGATGGTGAGTCTACGCGCACAAAAACGGCGGGGCAGTCCGGGTGTTACGAACACTATTACCAAAATATTGCAGCAGCGATAAAAGGCGAATGTGTTTTAGAGTTTACCCCACAACAATCCTTGCTTGGTGTTGAGTTGTTATTGGCGGGTGAAACAAGTGCAAAGCGTCAGCAATTGATTTTGTTATAAATCGGGATTGGTAATCTATCCCGATACTTTGAAACTCAGGAGCCTAAACGTGAAAACCTATTGGCCATTGTTGGTTGCGTTGTTTATCTCTGCAAGTGCGTTTGCTGGCCGTATGCCGGAAAGTGTTGAAAGTGTAGAAGCCATCGGCAAAGGCTATGTAAAGCTGAATGTTGGTAAAAACTCGCCCGATGTAGAGTATGACTACCAAGTGGTTAGCGCTGTCGATATAAAGCGTTTAGTGGGTGGATCAGATAAAAAAACCTGTTATCTGTTTTACTTTACCGGTTTGGAATTGCTAAAAATTCAGGTTTCCAATCAGGCATGTAGCGCGATTGTAAAAGAATTAATCATTGCACAAAGTTAGGATGTAGGTAGGTTCTTTTTTTAGAGGAGTGCACTCATGGAGTACCTCAAGGCGAATATCTCTGATGCGCCTGCCATCCTCGCATTGTAAAAGCCGGTGATTTCTATTCTGAAATCGTTTTAATCCTGACAGAAGGTGACACATTGCAGCGATAGACTGGAAAAAATAACTCATCGAAGGAAAGTCAATTATGTTGGAAAAATCCGTAGGGCATGTATTTTTATCTGAACATGTTAGGTCCATAGCGCCAAGCCAGCGTATGCATTTGATACTGTTAGGGGTAGATGATATTGCTAAATCCAAAGCGTTTTATGAGTCTCTGGGTTGGAGCAAATCGCCCACTGGGCACGATGAGTTTGTGAAATTTGACTTGGGCGGTTATGCCTTGTGTTTGCTTTCGCGCGCAGGCTTGGCGTCAGATGCTTTGCTTGAGACAACAAAACCTGCTGACTTTAATGGTGTAGCTTTTGTGTATCTGGCAAAAACGCCAGAAGAAGTTCCCGCGATTCTGGCAAAAGCGGTGGAGGCGGGCGGCACTTTAGTAAAACCTGCGACGCGTACCCAATGGGGAATCGCCGGTTATTTCAAAGATCCGGACGGCTATTTATTTGAAGTCGATTACGAAGAGGTCTGGGTTTTTGATGGGCAGGGGCACCTTGTTGTCGATGAATTAAAAGAACGCACGAGTTAATCACAATATCTTGTCAAAGAATGCACATGGATGTGAATAAAGCAGCTAAGCTGAGCACATCCACTTTCGGTTGATTGTTATTAAGACGATGCCAACCATGGTCCAAGATCTCACCCGCAATGCCAATCGCTTTGTCATCTTCTCGGTATTTTTTACTGCGCGCGCCTATTATCCTGTGTTGGCCGTTTTATTTATCGATTTGGGGCTGACACTCGATCAATTTGTGTTGCTCAATTTGATTTGGGCACTAACGATTTTCATCTTTGAAGTTCCCTCTGGCGCATTGGCCGATACCATTGGGCGGCGCACATTATTGATTACCGCTTCAGCGTTGATGCTGATTGAAATGTTGTGTTTGCTATTGGCTCCGCGCGACGGTGGGGTTTTGTTATTTGCACTTTGTGTTATTAACCGGATTTGCTCTGGTCTCTCGGAAGCGTGCGCCAGTGGTGCCGACGAAGCCTTGGCTTATGATTCTTTACCACCTGAAAATCGTGCCAGCGCTTGGGATAAATTACTTGCCAGTGTAATGCGTTGGCGTTCCGTGGGTTTTGTTGTGGCGATGATTGTAGGTGGCCTGCTATACGATCCCGATACCGTTAATATTTTTCTGCCTGAGAACTTTCATGTGTCAGAAAATATTGCGCAGCGCTTACCGGTTTTATTGGTGTTGCTGCAATCATTTATCTGTCTTGTTGTCACGCTACGAATGGTTGAACCGGTTCATTCTGCAACGGGTTCAACCTTAAAGCAGGCATTCAAATTAACAAGTGAGACTGTACGTTGGGTAGTGAGTCATCCGGTCGCGTTGGTTGTGATTTTAGTGGGCGTTGCACTGGATTCTATCACCCGTAATTTTGCTACTATCACAAGTAGTTATTATCGTCTGATTGAGTTGCCGGAATGGAGTTTTGGTTTACTTGGTGCTGCCATGGGTGTGTTGGGTTGGTTTGTGCCCGGCATAGCCAAATACTTAAATGCGCGTTTTAGTTTGTTGACCAATTTAGTGATGGTCTCGTTCGCGACTTTGGTTGGGTTGCTGCTGCTGGTGCCCATGTGGCCGGTGTACGGTTTAATCCCCACCTTATTTGTCATGATGTTCATGGGATACTTGGAGTTTACTGTGAGCCGCACCTTGCATGACGCTGCAGATTCAACGCGTCGTGCGACTGTTTTATCGGTAAAGGGATTGGTGTTTAACCTGGGTTATGGCTTATTTAGTTTTGCTTTTGCCAGTTTGCTTGCCAGTTTTCCGGATACTTCAGAAGGGACCTCGTTACGTAATGCGCTCTTATGGCAATTGCCATTTTTTGTCCTCCTTACCTCCGCGCTACTAATATGGGCATTTTTTGTGTTGCGCGCGAAACCGGCGTTAAGCGACTAATAAAAAAGCCGCGGAATCCTCCGCGGCTTTTTTGCCTTTAGCCAAATAGTCATTCACTTTTTTGGCCATTTGCTGTCGATCGCCTTTTCGCTTGGCTTTATGAGTCTTTTCATGCACACCGCCCTTACGCATAATCGGATGGAATGCATGCCCATTGCGACTTTCTTTTTTCATTGCAGGTTCCTCTTAAATTGTCATTAGGTACCACTGGGGGTTGTTAATTTTGCCCAGTCTTTTCTGGATTTTTCTATTCTCACGAATAAAACTCGGTGCTTCCTGCGTAAGACTAAAACAAAATTTTTCAGGTAAATCGGTATAGAGCGAACGTGGCGGAAAACTCCAGTTAATTTCCTTCATGTGGTTGCCTGTTTCAAACCGATTGTAAAACACCTTGCTTATCCCTAGCTCATGATGAATAAACCACAGGCAGGCCGCCAGCATGGCCTCTGCCCATAGTTTTTTCTGGGTGCCGGTGACTTTTGCGCAATAATCCATCATCCGTTGACGATGGATGGAAGTATTTCTCCACATAAAATAATTGTCGTCACCTCTTTTACTGGTGCGCGCAGAGCAATTTAATTGATCTAATGCGCGAATCAAATCCGACTGGATTTCTTCAATTAGCACCTCATTTGATGAAAAATCAATATCCAGCCGTGCCCACGCTAAAGTCGCTGTGCGTTTGCTACTTTGTGGGTGATGTTTGCTGGTATATCCATTCATAACATCGCCGGTGATGCGTTGGAATTCAGCATCTAGACTTTCTGGCAGGTTCAATTGCAACACCAAGTTAGTGCCCGGCCGTGATGTTTGATTGCCGCCGAAACGATCGCCCCATTTTCCCAGAGTAAGAACGTAGTGGTGTAGTTCTGCCAGTGGGACACTTTCCATATGCCATGCTTCCAGTTTTTGTTTTCCTACCGTGCGAATAACTTCTCTTACAAATGGCTTTTCCACTAATTGCCGACAACAAGATTGCTTCAGTTGTTGCAAACTCAATGGACCATTTTTGTTGAGAATTCGCTGTAGCAAATAAGTCGCGTATTGATCTTTGCTGTAACGAAACAGTGTCCTGTTGCTTGGCAAGCAAGCCAATACTTCATCTACCAATGCGGCTTCCATCATTTCCTCCTTATCCTTTAATACACAATACTTGTTTGAGCGTATGTACTACTTCTATCAAGTCCGTCTGGTTTTCCATAACGGTATCGATGTCTTTGTAAGCAGCGGGAATTTCGTCGATGACATTTTTGTCTTTACGACATTCCACGCCTTTGGTTTGGGCGATTAAATCTTCTTTGCTAAACATATTGCGTGCGACGGTGCGGCTCATTTTTCTACCTGCACCGTGAGCGCATGAACAAAATGAATCCGGGTTGCCTTTGCCGCGCACAATAAAAGATTTCGCGCCCATGCTACCGGGAATAATCCCCAGCTCGCCCTCTTGCGCGCTGATCGCACCTTTGCGTGTCACATATACATCAGCGCCGAAGTGATTCTCGCGGTTGACATAGTTGTGATGGCAATTAATCGCGTGTCGATCGGCGCGAAATTTAGGCAGGAAGGGTGCGATTGCACGCAATACTAAGCCCATCATTTCATCGCGATTCATGCGTGCATATTCCTGCGCCCAGTTCACCGCTGTTACATAATCCACAAAGTGTTCGCTGCCTTCGGTGAAGTAGGCGAGGTCTTTGTCGGGCAAGTTATGAATATGTTTTCCCATATCCTTTTTTGCCAGCTGGATAAAGTATTGGCCAATGGCATTACCAATTCCGCGGCTGCCAGAGTGCAGCATTACCCAAACATCTTTACTGTCATCCACGCAGATTTCGATAAAGTGATTGCCGCTGCCCAGGGTTCCCAATTGTTTGGTCCAAATGGTTTGCGGTTGCTTTAACATCTTCATCACCGTGGGATGTTTTTGAAAAAGCCACTCCACGCCGTAAGCGAGTTTGTTGCAACTGGCGGTGCTCACATTAACAGTTTTGTGTGCGGCCAAACCTACCGGCACGGCTCGTTCAATTGCACTGCGCATGGCGGCGAGGTTATCGGGTAATTGCGAAGACTTAACCGATAAACGTACCGCACTCATTCCACAACCGAGATCAACTCCCACGGCGGCGGGAATAATCGCGTTGAGGGTAGGAATCACCGAGCCTACTGTTGCACCAATTCCCACATGTACATCTGGCATGGCCGCAATGTGCGAATAGATAATCGGCAATTGCGCAATTTGTTTTAATTGCGTTAATGCCTGGTTTTCAATATCGCTGGTGTAAATCTTTACCGGCTTCAAACCATTATTGGCATTTTTGTTTAATTCAATTTTTACAGGCATAAAAGTCCCTTGCACGCCTTGATTCAGGCGCGAAAAATTCGAGTGAACCCTCCTGGTGTTAGATCGGGGATATGATCAATGGCGAAATTGCTGCTTTATGTTTAAACGCAAACAATAAAAAAGCCCTGATCAGTTTCCCGATCAGGGCTTTTTTGCCTGACCTGGAAGGTAATTCAAAACCTTCCAAGTCTGAGTGCTCAGAAGGTGTTATGCGTTGGTATAACCTGCGTAAGTCATTGTGAGTACTCCTGTTGTTTATCATTGAAAGTTAATAAAAAACTTTCGGGTTGAATATGAGCTTCCGATCAGTCACATGAGAACTATATCGGGAGCCGTAAAAATTGAGCGCGATAATACGCCGATTTTTTAACCTGTCAACAAATTTTAAGAACGTGCAGCGCGCTGCAACAAAATCTTAATCCCATATAAACTCGCGCACCAAAGGGCAATTAATACGGCTAATAGTAATATGGCGATGAAGGCAAAAATATCGGGTGCTTTCATCAGTGTGGTCATTAGTGAATCCTGATAATAAAAAAACCATTGATGACCATCCGGAAATACCTGCACATGGAACCAGTAGAAAACCGCAGTTGGCCCAATGACCAATACGGTGATCGTTAGCAGCGCGAAACCGGTTAAAAATCCAAGCAAGATTTTTTTTACTGCAGGGAGTTTTAGCTTTTGTTGGTAGGCAAGCGCGATCAAACCCAACCACAACAACAAGCTAAAGGTTCCTGTGAGATAAAACACATCAATCAGATTGGCCACATCTTGCAGATGAACAATTTCGGCTTCATGCATTAGCGGAGTGGTATCACCATTCTTCAAGGAGTAACGGATTTCTGTTAGCCCCTTACCGGTGGATTGCACTGCGTCGCTAATTTCCCCAAATAGCCGCCATTGTTCCTTTGGTGTAGTGAATTCAAAATCGTCTTTGTAGCGATTGAGCGGTGCAAATTCGGCAATGTGCTTTTCCAGCTCCAATAATTGGTAACCCAGTGGATAGGCAAAATGGCATTGGGCCAATAGATGCCAGCTCACCAAAGCAAGGGCGATCAGTTGGCAGGTGAAAAACAATGGCCAGAAAACAAAACGTTTAATCATATCGTCTAACTCAGAAATAGCAGCGGGGCAAAAATACCACGCCGCTACCGGGACGGCCACTGGGAACTTGAACGCGCCTGTCTTTTGAAGCGTCCTGCTTTGGACTCTTCATTATTGCTACACCAATCAAATTGCGTGACAAAAATTGGTATTACCTTGTTAAGTATTTTATGCTTGGTCAACGGGCTATGGGAATTATTGACTCGTCTGGATAGTAGACACATTTTGCGGCTATTAATCGACTACAGGTAAGTTATGCACCGTTTATCTGCGACAAAGATTAGTTTCTCATTTTCCATATTGATGCTGATCAATTCACAGGCTTATGGCTTTGGTGAAATTCTTCTCGACAAAATTTTACGCAGCGATTTTATTTATGATCGCGGTATCACCAGTCTTCCATTTATCCCTATTGGATATCTGTCTGCAACTCATCAGGATACGTTGACGCTGGAGCCTTGCCCGCGAATGGAACAAGGCTGCGAATATCAATACCAAAGTATTTCCCAAGGCGCCGGTATCCCTGTTTGGGTGGGCGAAAAACACATGCTGATTGTGGGGGAGACCCTGAATGTGGATGTGTTCGACGCAGATGGCGATTCACTCACAATCAACACGGGTGGCTTGATGGCTGCATGGGTTAGCCAACATTCGGAGTCCTGGCAGAGTGGGGCATTTGTTTACCATTACCAAAATCTGGATAGCGAACTGCGCAGCGATGATACCCGTGGTACTTATGCAGGTATGGTAGGTCGTTATCGCCATAGCCCTACGTTCCACTCTTATTGGGGTGCTGTAGTTGCGAATACTGTTGGTGAGTCGGTGTTTTATCCCTACTTCGGCTTTGATTGGTACATCAATAACCGCTGGGCGATAACAGCGGTAATGCCTTGGCCAAGCATCAGTTATTCCCTCAATGAAACCCAACTCCTTAGGGTTGGTGCGTTGGTGTCCGAGGTGAGCTGGGCAGCAAAACAAGATAATTCTTTTTACACGCAGGAATTTTCCCAAATGAGCCTTGGTTTTTCATTCGAGCAAAAAATTTCACGACTCCTGTGGGCCGAGTTTTCGGCGGGTTATACAGGGCTAGGGACATTGCAAATAGACACAGAAGCAGAAAGCAAATTATCAACTGATATAGGAAATCAGCCGTTTATTAAATTGGCATTGAATGTGCGTCCGCTTTAATTTGATGTTTTGAGTTCGTTGTTGTCTACGAGTGGTTGTCATATTAGTGTCATTTTTTTGTCATAAAATCTTTAGTGTTATTTAATAAATTAATTAATATCCTTTATGAGTGAGACTATATCGTGCCAGAGCTATTAGCCCCTCCTGCTAAAAATACTTTCCGTGCTTACGGTATTTGGTTGTTTACCGAGAAAAGCCAATCAATCAAAAAATTGAAGAAAGAATTGAATCCTAGTGTTCATGGTGACAAACATTGGGACTCCAGTTATGTGCTGATGGATTACTTTACGCACAAGCCGCTCAAGAAAAAAAGCCGGATCTTGGATGTGGGTTGTGGATGGGGACCAACGTCTATCTATTTAGCGAATGCAGGCCATACGGTGACGGGTCTTGATGTAGATGATCATGTGTTTGCATTTTTGAATGTGCAGGCCGAGCTCAATGATGTTTCAGTAAAAACCCGCCAAGGGGCAATGGCCTCAATGAAAAAAGCGGATTTGGAAAAGTACGATGTGATTGTGGGCGGCGATATTTGTTTTTGGGACGAATTGACTGATGAGTGGTTTGCCATGCTCAAACGCGCCGCGAGTGCCGGGGTTAAAAAACTGGTACTGGCCGATCCAGGCCGTCAGCCGTTTTTGGACTTGGTTGATAAATGTTTTGATCGCTGGGAGTGCGATATGCATACCTGGTACTGCCTTGAGCCCAAAAAGTTTACCGGCAGTTTGCTGATTGTTGAGTTAAACAAATAATCTCTTGAATATGCTGTTTGTGTGGTTCGGTTGTTAACATTCAGACAGCAAAGAGAAGAGAAGGCTTTAGTTAGTGCGAGAGGATGTAGAAAGGAAAATGCATCGTCCTTGATGCGCTATTACCATTATTCTGTTCATGAGAAATTCCTTCTCGTATCGTTATTGTCAGTTATTAGACGATGATTTTATTACCAGAGTATTACACGTGGGTGGAATCTGTTTCGCTCACGCGATTACCAAAAACCTTGTTGTAATCCCTACTTGTTTCACGCGCTGCCGCAACGGCAATTGCCTCGGGAATTGCTTCCGGGGTGGTTTCAGTAAAGGTTTTCGCAATAGTTTCTGGAGTGGCCTCTGGAATAAATGGCGCAGCCGGTTTTACATGTTCATAGCGGCCAGACGCAATTACCGCATTTTCATCCAACGCATTTTTCAATAATTGTTGCACTCGCGCGCTGGGTGAATCAGCAGGGCAGGCAATCATATCCATATAATCAATTCCCAGTCGATAGGGTGGCCAACCATTTTCCAGGCCGGTTTTTACCAGTGCGCGATAACATTGTTGCGCGCGTATAACATCGTCCGGATTTTTGCGATCAAATAACAACGGAATGGTGCCCGATAGTGTGCGTGAGGAACGTGACGTCACTGCGAGCAATGGGTCAAATCCATTCTCCATCAAGCATTTGCTCATTACTGTGCGATAACGTTCTACTTCATCAGCAGTAAAGGGAACGAGCGGCGCATACCATAAAATACCGGCTCCATCTTTTGCGGGGTGTGAATTTACATCGAGTTTTTTTGCTGTAGGGTCAAGCGCATAGGCGATTTTTAAAAAGGCGACGATGGGATAACCTTCCACAGTGCCTAAGGTATTCACCAATGCACCAAAGTGGCGACGTAGCGATGAAAAGCCCCACTGTGGTAAGTAGTTTTGAATTTTTTGTAGTTGTTTAATTTGATTGGGGCTAAAGCTCCACACGCGGCAATTTTTCAGGCGACGGCGAATATCTTTTACCGAACCTGCGACTGCTGCGCGTGAACCATACAGTGTTCCCAAGCCTGTCCATGCGGAAATTTTGCGTTCTTTAGCGAGTTTCGTTAAATGATTGGAACGTGCGATCCCGGTCAGAGTGGACGCCAATGGTGTATCGACTTGTGTAGAGAGAATGCGGCAATCATTCATCATAATAATACCGCCGATGCCGGGAATATCTTCTGTGAGTTTATTTAGTTCAGATTGGCTCGCAATAAATGCATCATTCGTTTTCCATTCAAATACTAGGATGCGTGTTGCTTCCGGTGCGCGCGCCAATTGCACGCGCGCTTTGGTCACTATGCCAAAGTTACCCTGCCGCAATAATCCTGCCCAAGAGTAACCGGTGCCTGCATTCCAACGTTTGGCCATCTCGGGGCAATTCAAATCCTGATAGGTATGGCGAAACTCTGTGCCATTGCCCCAAAAGCCTTCTAATTCGCTGACCGCATTAAAGTGATCAGTAATGGGTGTTAAACCATAACCGCCATCCAGCGCATTACCGAGAATATTGCCATTGGGGCCTACACCGGTTGTGGGCACCAATAAATTCGCGCCGCTTTTTTTAATGGCTGCATGTAAATCTGCTTGAGTAACTCCGGGTTCGATTAGCGCAGTTGAAGAGTTAACGTCGATATACACACGGCGTAATTGCGATAAATCTACGATGAAACTACGTGAATCCACCGGCAGCGAAGTACCATAACCAAAATTGCGCCCGCCGCTGATTGGCCAAAGTGGAATTTTAAATTCGTTAGCGAGTGCTAAAACTTCCTGAATCGCATCCACTTCTTTAATGACAATGGCTCCGGCAGGCAAACGCTGGCTCGCGCCTGTATCTGCTCCATAATGAAAAGCCGCCGCTTCACGACTGAATACTTTGGCACCGGGGATACGCAATACTTCGCTGAAAAAAGAGGTAGTCATATTCATTTTCCTTTCATTTGCTGAATGACAAAAATTGCTTGGGAGCAAGCTTTGGCGTGTTGCTGTGCGCACACTGACGTTCAAAAAAACGTCATATTTGCGGCAGCTAAACAAGCATCAGCAAGAACTATGACAAGTGTGGCTTTCCTTTCTTTTTCAATGAATTGCATTTAGATGACAGTCGATTGCGTCGTCTAATTGACAGAAAAATTTTCCCGTAAAAAACAAAAAGCGATTTACGCGACACGGTAATTGTGGAAATAAAGCGGCAAAAATGCCGATTGGTAGATGTTGTGGCGAGATTGATGTAGACGGTGGTGCTCGGATTTTTAAGCAAGTCTGGTGCGATTTTTTTAGCGCGTAAGGTGTTTTCTGAAAGGGAAAGAAGGCGAAAATATTTTCGCCTTCTTTATAGTGCATGCCTTACTAGGCCAATAAATTTTCCAACGTGCGCTCGTAAATTGACGTCAATTTATTTAGATCATCTGCACTGATGCATTCGTTCACTTTGTGAATGGTCGCGTTGATCGGGCCAAGCTCAACGACTTGTGCACCGGTCGGTGCAATAAAACGACCATCAGACGTTCCACCGGAGGTTGATAGCTCGGTGTCAAGTCCAGTTTCCAATTTAATCGCATCTACCACAGCATTCACCAGATCGCCGCGTGGGGTTAAAAATGGCTGACCACTTAAAATCCACTGTAAATCGTAGTTAAGCTTATGTTTGTTTAATATCGTTTCAGTGCGTTCACGCAGAATTGGTTCGGTCAGTTCAGTCGAGAAACGGAAATTAAATACGACTTCCACTTCGCCGGGAATAACGTTGGTTGCACCTGTGCCGCCATTGATATTGGAAACTTGAAAACTGGTCGCAGGGAAAAATTCATTACCGTTGTCCCAATGCTCCGCCGCAAGTTCAGCGAGGGCTGGCGCAAGTTTATGGACGGGGTTATCGGCCAAATGAGGGTAGGCCACATGGCCCTGAATTCCCTTCACTTTTAAAATTGCGCCCAGTGATCCGCGACGGCCATTTTTGATTACATCACCAACGACCTTGGTGCTGGACGGCTCGCCCACAATACACCAGGTCATTTTTGTGTTGTTCGCCTCCAGCCATTCAACCACTTTCACTGTACCGTTAATGGAGGGGCCTTCTTCATCGCTGGTGATTAAAAATGCAATGCGCCCTTTGTGGTTCGGGTGCTTGGCGATGAAATTTTCGCAGGCAATCACCATGCTGGCGAGCGAACCTTTCATGTCGGCTGCACCGCGGCCGTGCAACATACCATCAATAATTTGTGGCTCGAATGGAGGGTTATGCCAGTTGGCTTCCGGGCCGATAGGTACTACATCGGTATGACCTGCAAAAGCGAGTATTGGGCCATCCGCACCGTCTATTCCTGTGCGAATCGCCCAGAAGTTATCCACCTCCCCAAAACGCAAGCGCGAAGTTTTAAAGCCGATTGCTTCAAGGCGTTTGATCATCATCTCCTGACAACCATCATCCTCAGGGGTAACCGAGCGGCAGCGGATTAAATCAGTAGCAAGTTGCAGGGTGGGGGTTAAGGCAGTGATCATTGTTTTTTCCGGAATTAAAAAGAAGAAAAGATTCTACAGGTTCGCTTGAAGTGACTCTAGCAACCGATATGTTGGTTGCGGACAAATAAAAAAACGAGCCGTCAGGCTCGTTTTTTTATTATGGGCGGATAATTGAATTACCCCGCCAATCCCACATAAACTTCATGCACGTCATCATCATTATCAATCGCAGCCAAAAATGCCTCGACTTCTTCCAATGCTTCGCCTGATAAGTTCACAGGGTTTTTGGGCTTGTAGCCGATCTTTGCAGAGACTACGGTAAAACCTTGGTCGGGCAGGGCTTTTTGTACTAAATCCAAATCGGTTGGGTCGGTATAAAAAGTTGCGGTGCCATCGTCATCTGCTTCAAAATCTTGTGCGCCTGCTTCAATTGCAGCTGTTTCTACGTCGGCATCTTTATTCTCGGGTGTTGCTTCAATAATTCCTAAATGATCAAAATCCCAAGACACCGAACCTGAAGTGCCCAGCTGGCCTTTACGGAATAAACCGCGAATGTTGGAGATGGTGCGGTTGACGTTGTCAGTCAGGCATTCAACGATTACCGGAACTTGATGCGGTGCGTAACCTTCGTAAGTTACTTTTTCGTAGCTTGCGGCACCATCAAGTTGGCCTGAACCTTTTTTAATGGCGCGCTCTAACGTCTCGCGGGTCATTGACGCTTTTTTTGCTTGCACGATGGCCAGACGCAAACGTGGGTTCATGTCCGGGTCAGCACCACTGCGTGCAGCGATCATAATTTCTTTGGTCAGTTTGGTAAAAATTTTACCTTTGGCACTGGCGGCTTCTTCTTTATGTTTAGCTTTCCATTGTGCGCCCATGATTATCGCCTCTTTACTGTGGGCACAATGTTATGCCCGATGTTTATGATGGGGCGCAATAATAATTGCGCCCATACTAATAAATCATTAATTGACGTGCAGTGCCGCGTTCAATTGCAGCGCACTTTTGTTGGTTACTACTTCTACACGACCGGTGATGGAGTTGCGGCGGAATACCAAATCCGATACACCGGCAAGCTCGCGCGCTTTTAATGTTTTTACTTCATTGCCCGCATCATCCAGTACCACTACTTTAGTGCCGGCAGTGATATAAAGGCCAGATTCTACTTTGCAGCGGTCTCCTAATGGAATACCGATACCCGCGTTAGCGCCAATCAGGGATTCTTTACCGACGGAAATGACGATATTGCCGCCGCCAGAGAGCGTACCCATAGTTGAGCTACCGCCACCCAAGTCTGAACCTGCACCAATAAAAACACCCGCAGAGATACGGCCTTCGACCATCGCCGGACCTTCGGTACCCGCATTAAAGTTTACAAAACCTTCATGCATGATGGTGGTGCCTTCGCCCAAATAAGCGCCCAAACGCACACGCGCCGTATGGGCAACACGCACACCTTTTGGTACGACGTAATTGGTCATTTTAGGGAATTTATCCACACAAGATACTTCCAATTCTTCATCGTTCAAACGTGCTTGCAGTTGGCGTGCAGGCAATTCATTTACATCAATGGCGCCCTGATTGGTCCAGGCAACGTTGGGTAGTACGCCAAAAATTCCAGCGAGTACAGTGTTGTGTGGCTTTACTAAACGATGCGATAACAAATGTAATTTCAAATAGCCTTCGGGTACCGATGCAGGGTTGGTGTCCGTTGCCAATAAAGTAGCAACGAGCGGACGCTTGCTATTTACCAATGTTTTGGCGATTTCAGCTTGGGCACTATCGCCAGCGATAGTCAGCGCTTGTGCGATTTCAGCCGCTTGATTATTGGTCAGTGCAACCGCTTGGTTGCCTTCGGTGTAGCCCACAATAGTAGCAATTGCGCGTGCGCTGGCTTCGGTTGGGTTCAATACTGGATGAGCATAAAACACTTCCAGCCATTCGCCTTTTGAGTTTTGAGTGCCTATACCTAAGCCAAGTGCGTATAAAGTTGTCATGCTGATTCCTAATAACAATTAATTAAAAATGGTTGAGTATTCTGCGTCTTTAAATCCGACATATTTTTCTTTGCCGGTATCCAGCAGTGGGCGTTTGATTAACGTAGGGTTGGCGGTAATCACTTGCACTGCATTGGTATCAAATGTGTTTTTGGTTTGCTCGCTTAATTCTTTCCAAGTGGTGCTGCGTTTGTTCACCAGTATTTCCAAGCCCAAATCACTGATCCAGTTTTTAACCTGGGTTTCGTTAAGTCCGTCGACGCGAAAATCATGAAACTGGTAAGCAATCTGATTTTTATCTAGCCAGCTGCGCGCTTTTTTTACTGTGTCGCAATTTTTAATGCCGTATAAAGTGATCATAAAATTAAGGCTTCAATACCATTTTGGGTTTCTTTCGATTTGGGTAACAGGTTCGACAAATTTCACACACCGTGCCGTCGCAACTGCGTGCAGAACAGAATTCACGGCCGTAGTAAATAATTTGCAGATGTAATGCATTCCAGCTGCTTTCAGGGAAAAGCCGTTTTAAATCCTTCTCCGTTTGCACCACATTTTTGCCGTTGGTTAAACCCCAGCGCTGTGCAAGGCGATGAATGTGGGTGTCCACTGCAAATGCGGGGATACCAAATGCCTGGCTCATTACTACGCTGGCGGTTTTATGTCCGACTCCCGGTAAGCGCTCCAATGCTTCCCAATCTGCCGGCACTTGCCCGTTGTGTTCATTGACTAGCATTTTTGATAGCACTGAAATCGCTTTGGATTTTTGGGGCGACAAACCACAGGGGCGAATAATTTCCTGAATTTTTTCGACCGGCACTTTTGCCATATCGAACGGATTATCTGCCAGTGCAAAAAGGGCAGGGGTTACCGTGTTTACTCGTTCATCGGTACATTGCGCTGAGAGCAATACCGCGATTAAAAGTGTGTAAGCATCTTTATGGTGTAATGGTATGGGTGGTTCCGGGTAGAGGTTTTGCAGCTTGTGCAAAATAAATTCTACTCGCGCCGCTTTGTTCAGATCCTTACTTTCACTCATAGCGTTTGTACAAATGCTTTAATCCGCTTGGCTGCTTCAATGCATTCTGCCAAAGGCGCAACCAATGCAAGGCGAACGTAATTTTCGCCAGGGTTAATGCCAGCGCTGGTTCGGGCCAAATAGCTGCCAGGCAATACGGTGACTTTTTGTTGCGCAAATAACTGCTGTGCGAAATCTTCACCATTAATTGGCGTTTTTGGCCAGAGATAAAAACTGGCATCAGGTTTTGCTACATCCAAAACACCATTCAGAATGTCTAAGACTGCATCGAATTTTTGGCGATAAGCATCACGGTTATCGATTACGTGTTGTTCATCTTGCCATGCAGCAACACTGGCAAGCTGTGTAGGTACTGGCATAGCACAACCATGATAGGTGCGATAGAGTAAAAATTTTTCAAGAATTTTTGCATCGCCACCGACAAAACCGGAACGCAAGCCTGGCAAATTGGAGCGCTTGGAGAGGCTGTGAAATACTACGCAGCGGGAAAAGTCATCACGCCCTAGTTCTGCGCAGGCTTGCAATAATCCGACAGGTGGATTTTGCTCATCAAAATACAGCTCTGAGTAACACTCATCTGACGCGATAATAAAATCGTACTGATCAGCGAGCGCAATTAATTGTTTAAGTTGTGCGCTGTTCATGACGGCGCCGGTTGGATTACCGGGTGAGCAAATAAATAGTAACTGGCAGCGCTCCCACACAGCTGCAGGTACTGAAGCAAAGTCAGGAATAAACTTGTTTTCCGGTGTGCAGTTTAAAAAATAAGGTTCTGCACCGGATAGAATCGCCGCGCCTTCATAAATTTGATAGAAAGGATTTGGCGAAACAATAAGCGGGTTCGGTTTGCTCCGATCAACGATAGCCTGCGCAAATGCAAAGAGCGCTTCGCGTGTGCCATTGACGGGAAGCACGTGTTTATCTGCAGTAAAAGTGCCGGAATTTAAATGAAAGCGTTTGTTTGCCCAGTTAGCAATTGCTTCGCGTAACTCAGGTAGGCCTTTAGTAGTTGGGTAGTTGGATAGCTTTCCCAGATTGCTGACCAGGGTTTCCAATACAAATGCAGGTGGTTCATGCTTTGGCTCACCAATAGACAGCATGATATCGGTGAGCTGCGCAGGTGCAGGCACGGCTGCTTTTAGTGCGGCCAGTTTTTCAAAGGGATAGGGATGTAACAGGCTTAAATCCGGATTCATGGTAACTGCTTAACTCGGTTAAAGTTTATCGACGCGCTTATCCAGCTGCTCGCGAATTTCTTGTTGTAATCTCTCGCAAAATTGCGGATCGCCCAACGGCTTCCCATCGCTATCCACGATAAAAAAGATATCTTCGACTCGTTCACCCAAAGTGGTGATTTTGGCGTTGAGCAATTGGATATCAAAATCCATAAAGATTCGACCAATGCAGGCCAGCAGGCCGGGGCGGTCAGGGCTGATTACTTCCAGCACACTGCAATTGCGGATGGTATCGGTATTGAGTGTTGTGCGTGTCGGTGACGCAAAATATTTCAAGCGGCGAGGCGTACGGCGGCCGATAACCTCCCGGTAGTTATCATTCACCAGACTGAGTTCATCGATCAGCGCCTGCTGGATTTTTTTGAGGTGTGCAGGATTATTGCCTAATGGCTCGCCGTTTTCATTGAGCACAAAAAAGGTATCAATGGTGTAACCGGATTTGGAGCTGTAAATCTTCGCGTCCTGAATATTGAGATTAGAGTTGCTTAAGGCGGTCGCTGCGGCAGCAAAAACATTTTTCTGGTTTTTGCTATAGACAAAAATTTGGGTTGCACCTGCTAATTCTTTGCTGGTGGTTTTTTTGATTAGCACCAGCGGTTTGTCATCGGTGCGGGCCGCAATCGCCTGTGTGTGCCATGCTATATCTCCAAAGTTTTCACGTAGGAAATAATCATCACCCATGTCGCCCCAGAGTGCGAGCACTTGTTCTTTGCTCAAGCCTTTGCGTGCGAGTTTGCGAATAGCGGCTTGTTGGGTTTCCTCAATTAAATCCTGTTTATCTACGTTATTTTCCAGGCCGCGGCGCAACGCGCGGCGCGTATCCAAATATAAATTGCGCAACAAGCTTGCGCGCCAGGTATTCCACAATTCTTTATTGGTACCGTTAATGTCGGCAACGGTGAGGCAATATAAATAATCCAAGTGCAATTGATCGCCCACCGTGAGGGCAAAGTTATGGATAACTTCTGGATCGGAAATATCCTGCTTCTGCGATACCTGCGACATTAAAAGATGCTTTTCAACCAGCCAGCAAATCAACCGGGTTTCACGTGGCGATATACCGTGGCGTACGCAGAACTCTTCAGCATCTACTGCGCCGAGTGTAGAGTGATCTCCACCGCGGCCTTTGCCGATATCGTGATACAAACCTGCAATATAAAGCAGCTCCAATTTAGGCAGACGATTCATAATCGTTGCGGCAACCGGGAAATCTTCTTTCGCTGATGGCAGCAAGAAATTGCACATGTTCTGCACTACCTTGAGGGTGTGCGCATCAACGGTGTAGATGTGGAATAAGTCATGTTGCATTTGGCCTGTGACCAAGCCGAATTCTGGCAAGTACAAACCGAGTATGCCGTAACGCGACATACGTTTTAGCTGTGCTACCAAGCCTGCAGGTTGCTGCAGTAACTTGATAAATAGCTGAGTGTTTTTGGGGTTGGAACGGAAATTATCATCAATTAAGTGTCGGCTTTCGCGAATCCAACGGATGGTGGATGCGCGTACTCCTTCGATTTGTGGGTTTTGTGCCATGAGCACAAAAATTTCCAGCAGCGCGGAAGGGTTTTCTTCGAATACGTAAGTGTGTGTGGCTTCGATAAAGTTATCGCGCAATTGAAAGCGCTCATTTATCGAAACAACATTTTTGGTTTTACCTTTTTGCAAAATGGCTTCAGACAAAAATTGCAGTACCACATCGTTAAGCTCACGCAAGGCAAGCACAGTGCGATAGTACTTATGCATAAACTGTTCTACGGCCAAACCTTCTTTGCCGTCGACGTAACCAAAGAATTTAGCGATCTCGCGCTGGTAATCAAACAGTAAACGCTCTTCCGGGCGTTTCGCGATCATGTGCAGCGCATAGCGCACGCGCCATAAATACTCTTCGCCGGAATTGAGCAGGGAAAACTCTTCGTCAGTAAAAAAACCTTTGCCTTCCAGCTGTTTAATGGTGCGTACACCAAAATAACGTTTGGTAACCCAGTTGATGGTTTGAATATCGCGCAGGCCGCCGGGGGCATTTTTAATATTGGGTTCGAGGTTGTATTCGGTATCGTTATATTTCTTGTGACGATCCGATTGTTCTTGATATTTCGCGCGGAAAAACTCTTCGATTGGCCAAATATGTTCAGGGGTTGAAGCCTGTAATAACTCGTAGCGCAGTGAAGGATCACCTACTAATGTGCGCGATTCCATAATATTGGTAGCGACAGTAATATCAGTGCGCGCAATCTCAATCGTCTGTTTGACGGTACGGACGCTGCTGCCAATTTCCAAACCTATATCCCACAGCAACGTGAGAAATTTTTCGATATTGTCTTTGCAGCTTTCAAATACTTCCGGGCTGTGCAAAATCAACAAATCGATATCGGACCCTGGATGCAACTCACCGCGGCCGTAGCCGCCCACTGCTTCAAGGCTAATGTTGTCGGGCCATATAAATTGATACCAGGCATAGTGCAGGACACAATCAACAAACAATGCACGCTCGTACACCAGAGTGCGAATGTCCTCACCTTCTATAAAGCGACGATTGGCCTGGGTGCCTGCTGCGTTAATCGCATCTTTAAACACAGTAATAATGGGCTGTTCGCCGAGGGCGCGACGAAAACGGCTTTGGTCAAAGAAAAATAACGGTCTTTCAAAATAAGGGACAGCATTGATCGATATGGGGCCGCTAGGCTCTTTGGGAGCAGGCTGCGGTGGGATGGTGGGTTGGGCGGGTTTGTTAAAAACCCGCTTGAGGAAATTGGGTAGGCTCATCACTTAAAAAACTTCGCCGGTACGGGCAGTTAATACTTCCACTCCATCTTTTGTCACCACCATGGTGTGTTCCCATTGCGCAGAGAGACGGCCATCTTTTGTCTCTACTGTCCAGCCATCACTCTTTAATTTCGTTTGCGGTTTACCTGCATTGATCATCGGCTCAATGGTAAAAGCCATACCTTCTTTTAATTCCATACCAGTGCCGGGGCGGCCGTAGTGCAGGATCTGCGGATCTTCATGGAACACTTTGCCAATGCCATGACCACAATATTCACGCACAACAGAGTAATAACTGCCTTCGGCGTGTTGCTGGATAACGTGGCCTATATCGCCCAAACGGCAACCAGGCTTCACAAGTTGAATCGCCTTGTACATGCATTCTTGGGTGATGTTGACCAAACGCTCGGCGTGTGGGGCGGGGGTGCCAACAAAGTACATGGCGCTAGTGTCGCCATGGTAGCCCTCATAAATCACCGTGACATCAATATTGATGATGTCGCCGGCTTTAAGGACTTTTTTGTCAGAAGGAATACCGTGGCAAACCACCTGATTGACTGAAGTGCAAATCGATTTGGGAAAACCGCGATATCCAAGGCAGGCTGGAATGGCCTTTTGCACGTTCACTATGTGGTCATGGCAGAGCTTATCCAGCTCAGCAGTGGTTACACCCGGTTGAACATGCGGGCCAATCATTTCCAGCACTTCCGCTGCCATACGGCCAGCGATGCGCATTTTCTCGATTTCTTCAGGGGTTTTAATAGTAACTGACATGAATTCTGACAATCTCTGGATGATTCAGGATGTAAAGGCGTTGGCCATTCTAAACGATTCAAGCCCTTTTTGACCAACCAGCTCTCATAACCAAGCCGAACCGCAATTGTCATCTTATTTTCAGCCTTATCGGCCGGTTATATTCGCAAAGAGGAAAATATTTATCATGTGCAAATGATAATTACTTGCATTTTTAATTGTATGACACTAGTTTTACATATGACGAATGTGATCAATATGCGAGTTGCGGTGAACGAATGAAGGACTCTTTTCCGCGATCAGCAGTTCATCCTGAATGAACGCGCAAGACCATCATCGTCGTCTTTATTAACCGCCTGAACTTTTGCGCCTATTGCGACTATTGAACCAAGGAATTTGAACGCTATGACTTTTACGCTTCCCCCTCTTGATTATGCATACGATGCTCTTGAGCCTCACATCGACACCAAAACGATGGAAATCCACCACAGCAAACACCATCAGGCTTACATCAATAATCTGAATGCAGCAACAAAAGAGACAGAGTATGAAAACCACAGTTTGGAGCAATTGCTTGGTGGTATTCAGTCGTTACCGGAAAAGCTGCGCGATGCAATTCGCAATCATGGCGGCGGTCATGCAAACCACAGTTTGTTCTGGAAGGTGATGTCGCCAACCGGTGGTGGTGAGCCAAATGGTGTATTGGCTGCCGCGATTAATGCAGATTTGGGCGGATTGGATGCGTTCAAGCAAGCTTTTACGGCAGCCGCGCTTACCCGCTTTGGTAGTGGTTGGGCTTGGCTTTCTGTCACACCCGAAAAGAAACTGGTAGTTGAAAGTAGTGGCAATCAGGACAGCCCGTTAATGAATGGTAATACGCCGATCCTGGGATTGGACGTATGGGAGCATGCCTATTATCTCCTTTACCAAAACCGCCGCCCGGAATATATCGCCGCCTTCTACAATGTTATTAATTGGCCAGAAGTCGGGCGTCGTTATCAGGGTGCGTTAGCCTAGGAGTGTGATGCTAATGAGCAATGCGACATCGGGTGAAAGTACGGGTTTGACTGCTGCATTTATCAGTTGGATCCGGGCATCGTTATTTCGCCGTACCCTGGGGTTGACCATCAACCTGCTGGGGTTGTTGGTGGTGATCTACACCTCCTGGGGTGAGTTGCGCCTGATGCCCAATGTGCTTGAGGCGTTGCGCGGCGGTTTTATTGCCGCTGGATGCACAGCCTTGGGTGCCGTATTGATCATGTGCTTTCACAATCTTTCCGGAAAGATCCAGGATGGTCTGTTGGGATTTGGGGCGGGAGTTATGCTTGCTGCCTGCGCCTTTTCATTGATCTTGCCCGGTCTGGATGCGGCCAGAGGTATAGGGATGAATGGCTGGCAATCGGCCGCTACTATCGGTTTTAGTTTATTCCTTGGCAGTAGCCTCATGTTGCTGATTGATAGTCGTTTGCCGCATGAGCATTTCATTAAAGGAGTGGAGGGGCCTGCATCCATTATCCGTCGCACCTGGCTTTTTGTATTTGCCATCACTTTGCACAACTTGCCGGAAGGCTTGGCAATCGGTGTCGCCTATGCCGGTGGTACCGATGTTGGCGATGCCCTGACGACAGGTATTGCGATTCAGGATATTCCCGAGGGGTTAGTGGTGGCGATTGCATTGGTGGCTGCGGGTTATTCGCGTACCAAATCCATTTTGATCGGAGTTGCTTCCGGTTTGATCGAGCCAGTGGGAGCTGCTTTGGGCGCTGGCATTGTCAGTCATTCCTTGCTTTTGCTTCCTTGGGGTTTGGGTTTTGCCGCAGGCGCGATGTTGTTTGTGGTCAGTCATGAGATTATTCCTGAGTCACATCGCAAGGGGCATGAGATCTATGCAACAAGTGGATTAACGATCGGGTTTATTTTAATGATGATGCTGGATAACGCCTTTCAATAGTGCATTGCTGTATTCATTGATTCAAAGAAAAAGGGACCTTTCGGGTCCCTTTTTCTATCTATAGCTATAGGTAACAACTTTTGACATTACATAGCGCGTGCACGAAGAGTGGAAAGTGCATGTATCACACCGCGCAGCTCTGCTAGTCCTTTCATGCGGCCAGCATAGGAGTAGCCGGGATTGATGCCCGGTTTGCCGATTTCGTCGCCCATTAAATGGCCGTGATCCGGGCGCATGGCGATTTTGGGAAGGTTGATTCCCGCTTTGGTGCGGCGTTCTTCTTCATTTAATAAGGCATCAATCAGGCCGACCATATCGTTGTCGCCATCCAGATGGTCTGATTCGTAGAACGAGCCATCGTCTTCGCGTTTGATGTTGCGCAAGTGCACGAAGTAGATACGCTCGCCAAATTCGCGTGCCATAGCGACCAGATCATTATCGCAGCGTGCACCATAGGAGCCAGCACATAAGGTAAGACCATTGGCTGGGCTAGGTACGGCATTAAGCAGGGCGCGGGCGTCATCTGCGGTTGAGACTACGCGTGGCAGTCCGAATAAAGAGAAAGGCGGATCATCCGGATGGATTGCCATGCGCACGCCAGCTTCTTCGGCAACGGGAATGATTTCGCGCAGGAAGGCAAACAGGTTGGCGCGCATGCCTTCATCGCCCATTTGGATAAACAAGTCGATAGCTGCACGTATGCCTTCGCGATCATAAGAGCCTTCGCCACCGGGCAGGCCAGCGATGATGTTCTTTTCCAGCAGGACTTTTTCTTCGTTGGACATTGCATCAAGGCGAGCTTTGGCTTTGGCGAGCACGTCAGGGCGATAGGATTGTTCAGCTCCCGGGCGCTTGAGGATGTAGGCATCGTAAGCGGCGAAGTCGCTCATCTCAAAACGCAATGCACGGGCATTGTTTGGCAGGGTGTAATTGAGGTTGGTGCGTGTCCAGTCAACCACTGGCATAAAGTTGTAACAAACGTCATAAACGCCGGCGGCACCGACGTTGCGGATCGACTCCTTATAGTTGTCGATATAGTGCTGGAAGTTGCCAGTACGGGTTTTGATGTCATTGTGCAGCGGGATGCTTTCAATTACCGCCCACTCAAGACCGCTGGCCTCAATCAGCTGTTTGCGCTCGATGATGTCAGTCATTGGCCATACTGCACCGGTAGGTATGTGGTGCAGGGAGGTTACAATGCCGGTCGCGCCTGCTTGGGCGATATTTTGCAGGCTAACGGTGTCTTTAGGGCCAAACCAGCGCCAGGTTTCTTTCATCTTGTTTCTCTCTTTGCTTCTGTCTGGATTCTCAGGATGTGTTTGATTGGGGGCGTCGAAATTAGGAGGTAGGATTGATGTTACTAGTGTACAAGTGGAATGGCGTGCAGCCTAGCGCCTAAGCAGTTCCTTACATTGCGAAAACGCCGTTAAAACTGCCTTTTAGGTTTCTCCAGCCGGATTTATGTGGTATAAAGCGCGCCTCTTTTTGGGATGAGTACAGCTTACCCGCGAGAGAATCACAGTTTTTAACTTAATTTATCAACGTCACATATATACCGACACGCAAAACCTGGGTGCCCAATGCTCGCTTCGGCGAACATGATGGTTGGTTAGCGGGGTATATAGAGGCCTAACCCAGTAGGAATACTAAAATGCCACAAGTAAGCATGCGCGACATGTTGTCTGCCGGTGTCCACTTCGGTCACCAAACCCGTTACTGGAACCCAAAGATGGGTAAGTACATCTTCGGTGCACGTAACAAGATTCATATCATCAACCTTGAGCACACCGTTCCTGCATTCAACGAAGCTTTAGCTTTGGTGCAGCAAATGGCTTCTCAAAAGAAAAAAATTCTGTTTGTTGGTACCAAGCGCGCTGCGCAAAAAATCGTTAAAGAGCAGGCTGAACGTGCTGGCCAGCCTTTCGTAAGCCACCGTTGGTTGGGTGGTATGTTGACCAACTACAAAACCATCCGTGCTTCTATCCGTCGTCTGTCTGATCTGACTACCCAAAGCCAAGACGGTACTTTCGCCAAGCTGACCAAAAAAGAAGCTCTGATGCGCAGCCGTGACATGGAGAAGTTGGAGCGTTCAATCGGCGGTATCAAAAACATCGCTGGTTTGCCTGATGCAATGTTCGTAATTGACGTTGATCACGAGCGTATCGCTATTCAAGAGGCTAACAAGCTGGGCATTCCTGTTATCGGTATCGTTGATACCAACAGCAACCCTGAAGGCGTTGACTATGTAATTCCAGGTAACGACGACGCTATCCGTGCAATTAAATTGTATGTTGCTGCTATTGCTGATGCTTGTCTGGAAGGTAGCAAATCTGCTTCTTCTGTTCCAAACAAAGATGAATACGTGGCTGCCGAAGGCGCTGCTGAGTAATCTCAGGTAGTAATCAAACGACCATAAAACTTCGGTAGTCTGCGCGCAGGCACCGGGTTGTCGGAAGAGGGGGCTAGGCCCCCTTTTTTCAAATTGAATTCGAACATTTTTATAGAGGAAACAACCATGACAGCTGTTACTCCTGCACTGGTAAAAGAACTGCGCGACCGTACTGGTTTGGGCATGATGGAATGTAAAAAAGCCTTGGGTGAAGCCAATGGTGATATCGAACTGGCGATTGAAAACCTGCGTAAAGTATCAGGCCTGAAGGCTGCTAAAAAAGAAGGTCGTACCGCGGCTGACGGTGTTGTGGCTGTTAAAGTTGCGCCAGACAATAGCTATGGTGTGGTAATCGAAGTTAACTCTGAGACTGACTTCGTTGCGCGCGATGCCGGCTTCCTTGCGTTCGTAAATAGCGTGTTGGATAAGGCTTTCGCTAGCAAGCAAACTGATGTAGCTGCAGTGATGGCTGGCGAATTGGAAGCGGCACGTGAAGCGCTGGTTCAAAAAATCGGTGAAAAGATCAGTGTTCGTCGCATCAGCCTGGTTGAGGGTGGTGTAGTAGGTGGTTACCTCCACTTGAACAACCGTATCGCTGTATTGGTTCAGTTGGAAGGTGGTAGCGAAGAAGTAGCTAAAGACGTTGCTATGCATGTGGCAGCCGTTAACCCAACTGTGGTTAGCTCTGACCAAATGCCAGCTGACGTAGTAGAGAAAGAAAAAGAAATCATTCGTGCTCAACCAGATATGGCTGGTAAACCAGCTGAGATCGTTGAGAAGATGATTGTTGGTCGTATCAGCAAGTTCCTCAAAGAGGCGAGCTTGGTTGATCAGGCTTTTGTTAAGAATCCAGAGCAAACCGTTGCGCAATTTGCAAAAGCGGGCGGCGCTACTGTGAAGAGCTTTGTGCGTCTTGAAGTGGGTGAAGGTATCGAAGTTGCTGTTGTTGACTTCGCTGCTGAAGTTGCTGCTCAAGTTGCTGCATCAAAAGCTTAATTAGTTACCGCTAGGTAATATGAGAAACCCGCGCAGGGAAACTTGCGCGGGTTTTTTGTTTTGGGTGTCGAAAGGGTGCTAATTGCGTAGGGTTTCCTCTGCAAAGATGCAGCAATTTCTGCCTTGTTCTTTGGCTTTATAGAGTGCGTTATCGGCACGTTTAAAACAGCTAGCAAAATCCTCTTGTGAGCGTCTTTCGCTTACGCCAAAGCTGACGCTGAGTGAGAGAGGCTCTTCCAATATACAGGGGGTGGCGGAAATCCTGTTACGAATTGCCTCCGCCATTTCCATTGCATTTTTTTTGCTGGTGTTCGGCATTATGACCACAAATTCTTCGCCACCCCACCGGCCTACATAATCTTCGCTGCGTAAGCTGGATTGCATAATTTGGGCGACGTGTTGTAAAACCAGATCGCCACTATCATGGCCATATTTATCGTTAACCTGTTTAAAGTGATCTATATCGGCAACCAATAAGGAGTAGTTGGCGGTATCTGTTGTGCTTTGATAGTTGTTGCCGGAAAGGCTGGTGACGATCTGGTCGATACCAAAACGATTGTAGAGTTGGGTTAACGGGTCCACGGTAGATAGCCGGCGAAATTTATTGGTTTCCGCTTTGAGTTCTTCATTGCTGCTACTGAGTTGATTGATTACTTGAGTGTCGTGTTTGGTTTGTGCGTGTAATTCAATCATGCGTTTGATGGTGTAAATAAAAATACCCAGCATCCATAGGCTTAAAATTGCCAAATACCAGTATTCAACGTTAATCAGCTCCCCCTGAAGTTCAATTTTTTTAATTTCAAAGGTGTGAATCCCTGGAGGCGGGGGCTCACCAAAATCCACCGTGATTACCATGCTGTTATCCATTTCGGGGGCGGAGCGCGAAAGGGGAATGTTGTATTGGCGTAACCACCAATCGGCAACGGCAAACGAGGTAAGTGAAAGGTGCAACTCTTTATTGAGTTGCTCGCTATGAATCTGGATTGCATTGAACTTGGTGCTGTTGCTGTCCTCGGGTTTTGAGTAATCGTGGTTGTAGTTGCGAATGGCAATGCGGACCTTATTGGCGCTACCTTGGTATTCCAGGTGCAGGTTTAGGTATTTATATTTGGATAGGTCTAGGCCGGTATCGACGGAATTGGAAAGGTACACGGTCAATCCGCAGGGAAAGTAGTTGGCTTTGTAGTCGGCTGGGGCATTGCAGGTCCATGCATTGCGTGTCTCGTCTGTCCATTTGGCGGAGGGGGTTCCATCGGGTAGCGATTCGATGGCTATATATCGCTTCGCTTTGCTATCAGGTAGTAATAATAGTTTTTGTCGGGAATGAAATGCGCTCCAAGCATTAAGGCTAGTGTGAGCAGGATGGATACCAAAAGTACCGAGTTAACGTTTTTAGCATTCATTAAGTGGTTGCCGCAGTTTGTTATTTGTTTGGCGTAAGTATTGTTTAGTCGGGGTGAAAAGCAATTGTTTTCGTCCTGTTATAGTTAAAATGACTAATATGTGGCTGCTATGTCAATAGATCAGGTTGATGGGGCTGAGAAAAAGCACCTTTGCATTCGCAAACCCAGAGGGTTTTTCTGTTACACTGCACCGATTTTTTTCGGCCCCCGGTTGAGGTGGTTAATTGCGGCTAACTCATTGTTTTGGAGAGCATTTATGTCCGGCCCCAGAGATAAGAAGTACAAGCGTATTTTGTTGAAATTGAGTGGTGAGGAGCTGATGGGTACTGAAGGATTCGGTATCGACCCAAAAGTACTCGACAAAATGGCCCTGGAGATCGGCCAGTTAGTGGGCATAGGTGTACAGGTAGGTTTGGTGATCGGTGGCGGTAATTTATTCCGTGGTGCAGCCTTGAGCGCGGCGGGATTGGATCGCGTTACTGGCGATCATATGGGCATGTTAGCTACTGTTATGAATGCCTTGGCGATGCGCGATGCGCTTGAGCGCTCCAACATTTCTTCGCGTGTTATGTCTGCAATTCCCATGAGTGGCGTGGTAGAACATTATGATCGCCGCCGTGCGGTTCGTTTTTTGAACTCTGGCGAAGTGGTAATTTTTTCTGCGGGTACTGGTAATCCTTTCTTCACTACTGACTCAGCTGCGTGTTTGCGCGGAATTGAGGTCGATGCGGATATTGTCTTGAAGGCAACAAAAGTGGATGGTGTCTACTCTGCTGATCCGAAAAAAGATCCAACTGCAACTAAATATGATCGTTTGTCGTACGACGAAGTGTTAGATAAAAAATTAGGTGTAATGGATTTGACTGCTATTTGTCTGTGCCGTGAGCACGACATGCCTGTCCGTGTGTTTCGTATGAATAAAACCGGCGCACTGTTAAATATCGTTGTGGGCAGCAACGAAGGTACTTTGATTGAAGAGGATAAATCATGATTAATGACATCAAAAAAGATGCCGAAGCGCGCATGAAAAAAGCAGTTGAGGTTCTGGGGCTGAATTTCAATAAGATCCGCACCGGCCGCGCACATCCCAGTTTATTGGATGGTATCCTTGTGGATTACTACGGCACTCCAACACCATTGGCGCAAGTCGGTAATATCAACATTGAAGATGCGCGTACTCTGTCAATCAGCCCTTGGGAGCGCAACCTGGTTCCAGCAATTGAAAAGGCAATTATGAAATCGGATCTGGGGTTGAATCCATCAACCAATAACGGCTTGATTCGTATTCCATTGCCAATGCTGACCGAAGAAACTCGTAAAAACTTTATCAAGCAAGCGCGTGCAGAAGCTGAGAATGGTCGCGTTGCGGTGCGCAATGTGCGTCGCGATGTGTTGGGTGATGTGAAAGCGTTGCTGAAAGATAAAGCTATTAGCGAAGATGATGATCGCCGCGCACAAGATGAAATCCAGAAAATTACCGATAAATACATTGCAGAAGTCGATAAGGCTTTAGCTGCGAAAGAAGTAGATTTGATGGCTGTTTAATCTGCATCACCCGATTGGGTTCGGCACTGTTTTTGGCCAACCCAATCTCACCATTTAATACAACGTATAAAACCTTTAGACACCACCATTGCAAAAAGCAAAAACAGGTCGTCGATCTTATCGATAGGTCTGGCTGCCGGGAGAGTATGCGTGACTGACAATCGTCTTCGCCATGTGGCGATCATCATGGATGGCAATAATCGCTGGGCAAAACAGCGCGGTATGGCGGGAGTTTCTGGTCATAAAGTAGGTGTTGAGCGTATTCGCGATGTGATGGCGGCATGTCAGGATGTGGGTATCGAAGTGCTCACAGTATTTGCTTTCAGTAGTGAGAATTGGCGTCGGCCACCGGTGGAGGTGGAAGCGCTTATGTCGCTGTTTTTGTTGTACTTGAAAAATGAAGCTAAAGCGCTGAAAAAGAAGGGGGTTGCCTTACGTGTTATTGGCAATCGTGAACGCTTTAGTCCCTCTATTCAAAAAGCTATTGTCTCAGCAGAAGAATTGACTCGCGGTGGGAAAACTACTTTGGTGATCGCAGCAGATTACGGTGGTCGTTGGGATATTGCTGAAGCGGCAAAAAAAATCGCATATCAGGTAGCGGCGGGCGAGTTGGATCCTGCATCGATTACCGAGAACTCGTTACATGGACACACCGCTCTTGCTGACTTACCACCGCTGGATTTGCTGATTCGTACCGGTGGTGAAGTGCGTATCAGTAATTTTTTGTTGTGGCAGTGTGCTTATGCTGAATTATTTTTCAGTGACAAGCTATGGCCAGATTTTGATGGTGAAGAATTGAAAAAAGCGGTCGCCAGTTTTGATGAGCGCCAGCGTCGCTTTGGCATGACTGGTGATCAAATTGACGCGGGGGCACTCAATGCTTAAGCAGCGTGTTATTACCGCACTGGTACTCGCTTTTATTTTTCTCGCCGCGTTATTTGGCCTGCCATCCGGTTATTTTTCGTTTTTTATCGGCGCTGTATTGCTAATTGGTGCGTGGGAGTGGGCTAATTTGTCGGGCTTTCCTGCTATTTGGCAGCGTTTAGTCTATTCATTTCTACTATTGGTATTGCTGATAGTTGCTTCACTTTATTTAGGCTTTGAGGGGGAGGCTAGTCCCCTGCTCGACAGCTCGGCTATCCGCGATTTGCTGGTTATCGGTTGTGGTTGGTGGGCATTGGCATTGTTGCTTGTGCAGGGATATCCCAGCAGTAGTGTGCTTTGGGGTCATAAATCGCTGCGCTTGTTAATGGGCGTACTAGTGTTGATCCCTACGTGGGTGGCTTTGGTTTATGTTCGTCAGCAAAGTAATGGCGCTTGGCTGGTGCTTTTATTGATGCTGATTGTTGCTGTCGCCGATAGCGGTGGTTATTTTGCTGGGCGTCGCTTTGGCAAGCATAAGCTGGCACCAGCGGTCAGTCCGGGTAAAACCTGGGAGGGCTTTGCCGGTGGTTTTTTAGCGAATTGTTTATTGGCGCTGATCCTCAGCCTGGCCCTTGATATGAATATTGGGTTGATGTTGGCCTTGGTTGTCCCAACCAGCTTGATCTCGGTATTGGGTGATTTGCTGGAAAGTATGGTCAAGCGTCATGCAGGTGCAAAAGACAGTGGCAATATTTTACCTGGCCATGGCGGTATTCTTGATCGTGTGGACGGCATCACCGCCGGTGCACCGGTGTTTGCGCTCGCGCTCTTGGCAAGTGGTGCTTACGTACAAGGTGCGGGTATCTAGATGCAGTCGCTCCAGCAAATTACAGTTCTCGGTGCCACCGGTTCAATTGGTGTCAGTACTCTGGATGTTATCGCTCGCCACCCAGAGCGCTATCAGGTCTTCGCGTTGAGTGCAGATCGCCGCTGGCAATTGTTGGCTACCCAGTGTTTGACGCACAAGCCGCGCTATGCAGTGCTAAATGACCCTGCAGCTGCGTTGGAGTTGGAGCGCGAGTTGCGTCGTCAGGGGTGCGCTACGCAGGTGCTGCAAGGGGTAGATGCTTTGGCGTCAGTTGCTGCTCATGAGCAGGTAGATACCGTAATGGCCGCGATTGTGGGGGCGGTCGGTTTATTGCCGACTTTGGCTGCCGTTAAGGCTGGCAAAAAAGTCTTGCTGGCAAATAAAGAGGCTCTGGTGATGGCGGGTGGTTTATTCACTCGTGCTGTTGCCGAGCACGGTGCACTACTGCTCCCAATCGACAGCGAGCACAATGCCATCTTTCAGTGCCTGCCCAACCATCGGTCTGATTATCTTGCTGATGGGCTTAAGTCGAGCGGGGTGCGAAAAATCTTGCTTACCGCCTCTGGGGGACCGTTTCGCAATACTCCCATTGCTGACCTTTGCAAGGTAACGCCTGAGCAAGCATGTGCTCACCCTAACTGGAGTATGGGACAAAAAATTTCGGTCGATTCTGCCACCATGCTTAATAAAGGTTTAGAGCTAATCGAGGCTTGCTGGCTGTTTAATACTCGGCCCAAACAAGTACAAGTGGTGATTCATCCGCAGAGCGTCATTCATTCGATGGTTGAATATATTGATGGCTCGGTGTTGGCCCAGTTGGGTAACCCTGATATGCGCACCCCAATCGCACATGCCTTGGCGTGGCCGGAGCGTATTGAGTCTGGGGTGTCCAGCCTCGATCTTATCGCGACTGCCCGGCTTGATTTTAGTGCCCCTGATTATGAGCGCTTTCCATGTTTGCGTTTGGCACAGCACGCGGCGGAATTATCCGGTTCGGCGCCGGCCATTTTGAATGCGGCTAATGAAGTTGCAGTTGCTGCATTTTTGCAGCGTCGTATCCGTTTTGATCAGATAGCCGTGGTAATCGATCATGTGCTTTCTCGTCTATCTTCTGGTGAATCCCATAGTCTGGCGCAGATCCAAAGCGCGGATGCCGAGGCTCGCGCTATGGCGCAGCAATTGATCGCAAGTTGGTGATCCTTACCCTGAGGTTGTATCTGTGCAATTAATCCAGACCATTGCGTCTTTTCTAGTGGCATTGCTGATTCTGGTATCTATCCATGAATTTGGGCATTTTTACGTTGCGCGGCGCTGTGGTGTAAAGGTGCATCGGTTCTCCATCGGTTTTGGCAAGGTACTTTGGTCTCGGCGGGATAAGCAGGGAACCGAATATGCTTTTGCCGCTTTGCCTCTGGGTGGTTACGTTAAAATGCTGGATGAGCGTGAGGGCGACGTCTTACCGGAAGAGCGGCATCTAGCATTTAACAATAAAACGGTATGGCAACGCATCGCGATAGTAGCTGCCGGTCCACTGGCTAATTTCCTGTTGGCGATATTGCTATTCTGGATTTTATTGCTGCAGGGACAGCGAGATCTAATCCCGGTAATTGATAGCGTTGCTCCCGGATCCATAGCTGCCCAAGCTGGCTTGGAAAAAGGGCAAGAGATTATCGAGGTGGATGGTGAATTGACGCCGACATGGCAGGCTCTCAACAAGGCGCTGTTAAATCGTCTCGGTGAATCAGGAGCGATTAGCTTCAAGGTTGCCTATCCAGACTCCCATTTTAACTATGAATCTGAAGCTCAGTTGGTTGATTGGCTGCGTGAGTCTGCCGATCCGGATCCGATTGCAGGTTTGGGGATTACGTTATTTCTTCCCAAAATTCCCCCTGTCGTGGGTGAAGTCGTTGCAGCAAGCCCGGCAGAAAAAGCGGGCCTAAAAACCGGCGATAGGATCCTACAGGTCGATGATCTCAAAATAGATGATTGGCAGCTTTGGGTTGAATATGTTCGCAAGCATCCCGGTAGTGCACTGGATTTGACACTTGAGCGAGATGCCCAAATACTACAAATAACGCTAATTCCCGAGTTGATAGAGGAAAATGGACAGCACCTTGGTCGGGTTGGTGTAGGGGTAAAAACCTATGCGATTCCGGAGGAGATGATCCGTTCTTATGACTATTCTATTGCCGGCGCCTTTGTCGCCGGTGTCAATAAAACCTGGGAAACCTCGGGATTTGTTCTTTTATCAGTCAAAAAATTGATTCTTGGCGAAATTTCCACGAAAAACTTGAGTGGACCGATAACCATTGCTAAGGTGGCGGGCTCTTCGGCCGAGAGCGGTCTGAGGAGCTTTATTGGTTTTGTCGCTTTGCTCAGTGTATTCCTGGCAGTCTTTAACCTTTTACCTATCCCTGTACTGGATGGTGGCCACTTATTTTATTACGTGATTGAAGTAATTAAGGGGAAACCGGTGTCCGACAGAGTGCAGATGCTGGGGTATCAGGTTGGACTCTTTCTGGTGATCAGTCTAAGTATCTTGGCACTGTATAACGACATAATGCGGCTCTGATCTGGCAATTTTGCACCGGGCTGCAACCAACATTCATTTATGATTAGAACAGATTCTATGAAGCGAGTTTTGATGCGAGTTATTGGCTGTTTTCTAGCACTTTTTCTATCTATTGCGGTGCAGGCACAAACCTTCCGTGTAAGTGACATCCGTGTAGAGGGGCTGCAGCGTGTTTCAGCAGGTACTGTTTTTAGTGTCTTGCCTGTTCGTGTTGGTGATGTTCTTACTCAAGCTGATATTCAAAATGCGACTCGTGAACTGTTCAAAGTAGGCTATTTCTCTGATGTCACAATTAAGCGTGACGGCGACGTACTGGTATTGGTGATTAAAGAGCGTCCGGCTATTAACAAAATTGAGCTGGAAGGTAACAAAGCCATCAAAACTGAAAACCTGATGGACAGCCTTAAGGAAAATAATTTATCCGAAGGCCAAATTTTCCAACGTGCAACCCTGGAGGGAATTACCCAAGCATTGCAGCGTGAATACGTTAACCAGGGGCGTTATGGCGCGAGCGTTAATATTGAAATCGAAGACATGCCGCGTAACCAGGTAAAGGTTTTAGTAAAGATTGATGAAGGCAGCCCCTCGCGTATCAAGCAAATAAATATTGTCGGTAACCATAGTTATAGTGAAGAAGAATTAATTGATTTATTTGAATTGAAAACGACAGGTATGTGGTCGTGGATATCCGGTAACGACAAATACAACAAAGAAAAAATGAAAGGGGATTTAGAGCGACTCGAGTCTTGGTACATGGATCGTGGTTATCTGAATTTCAAAATTGATTCATCACAAATTTCATTAAGCCCAGATAAGGCTAAGATTTTCGTAACGGTCAATATTACAGAAGGCGACATATATAAAGTCAGCGACATTGAATTGGCGGGCGATCCGGCTATTGATGAACAAATTATTCGCCGCATGATTTTGATGCAAAAAGGACAAATATTTTCACAAATATTAATGACTACCTCAGAAGAGTACGTTACCAAGCGTTTGGGGAACGAGGGTTATACTTTTGCTAAAGTTGAAGGTATGCCTGAGCGTAATGATGAGGATAAGACGGTAAAGATTACTTTTTTTATCGAGCCAGGAAAGCGTGCTTACGTGAACCGTATTAATTTCCGCGGCAATACCAAAACTGTTGATGAAGTGTTGCGCCGCGAAATGCGCCAAATGGAAGGCGGTTCTGCCAACTCAGCACAAATCGAAAATTCCAAAGTACGATTGGAGCGTTTAGGATTCTTTAAAGAGGTTAAAGTCGAGAATAAAGAAGTTCCCGGAACTTCAGATCAGATTGATGTTGAGTACACGGTGGAAGAGCAACCATCTGGCAGTATGGGGTTACAGGTTGGTTATGCGCAGTATTCCGGTTTGTTATTCTCGGCCAGTATTCAACAAAATAACTGGTTTGGTACAGGTAAGCAGGTAGGGTTTAGTTTTAGTCATAACCGTTATCAAACTTCGTATAACTTCAATTATAACGATCCTTACTTCACCCCGGATGGTGTAAGTCGAGGTGTAAGTTTGTATTACACCACTAGTGACTATGGCTCCTACAGCGTCACCCCATACAGTACCAACGTGTATGGCGGAAAACTTAATTTTGGATATCCAATTTCTGATATCGAACGTATTGGTTTTGATATTGGCTTGCGCAGTTTGGAAGTAGAGGCAACGGCATACTCTTCACAGGAGATCATTCGTACTCCATATTGGAGTTCAAGACTGGGTTATATTACCCAATCTGAAAATTATGAGCTGATGCAAAAAGAAGCTAATGGAATTGATTACCCTAATGGTAGTTATGAGCCCAAGCCCTTCACTGAAGACATGCTAGGCGAGCCAGGTTTTCTGGATGTGTATGGCGATACCTACAATGATGCGCAAGTTAGTATGTATTGGTTGCGTTCAACATTAAACCGTGGTGTTTTGGCTAACCGTGGTGCATCTCAGCAGCTAACGTTCGAGCTATCCCTGCCGGGTGGTGACTTGCAATACTATAAATTTGACTATACCGGCCAGATTTTTACTCCGCTGACTCGCGCGCTCACCTTGCGCTTGCATACCCGTTTAGGTTATGCGGGTGCTTACGGTGACTTGGACGAACTGCCGTTCTTCGAGCACTACTATGCGGGCGGTTTTGGTTCAGTACGGGGATTCGAGCGCAATACCCTTGGCCCGAGGAGTTCGCCGCAACGCAGTGCGATCGAAACCACAACCGCTACTGTATGGGATGATTTGAACGGGGATGGTATTCCGCAACCGAGAGAGACCAGTGTACAAGCCTATGTTTTGTGTGAAGATCCCGAGGCTCCAGGTATAGGTTCTAACTCACAAAATTATCCTCGCGTATGTAATCCCGGCGAGTTGATGAGCGATATGATTTTGGGTAGCAATTACACCAGTAAGACACGTGGTGCTTTTGGTGGCAATGTATTGATACAGGGTGGGGCTGAAATTTTGTTCCCATTACCATTTATCAAGGATCAACGTTCCCTGCAAACTACTTTATTCTTGGATGCGGGAAATGTGTTTGATACGGATTGTGGCGCAACGCAAGTGAATTGTTACGATGTTGGTTTAGACCATATTAATACTTCTGTCGGTCTTGGTTTGACTTGGATTTCCGGTTTTGGTCCTATGACGTTTAGCGTTGCAGAGCCACTGAATGAAAATGATTACGATCGCACTGAAGTATTCCAGTTCTCCTTGGGGCAAACTTTCTAACAATAATTTTTTATTATCATTAAAGAGGAATAGATTGTGACTGTTACACAAAAAATGCTTGCTGTGATTGCATTGTCAGTAGTATCTGCTGCATCTTGGGCTCAAGGTAAAGTGGTTGTGCTTGACCCAACCGGCGCTGTAATGGGGACTGCTGCAGCAAAAGCCAAAGTTGAAAAACTACAAAAAAGTGCAGAGTTTGCCGCAGCTAAAGTAAAGCTTGATGCTTTGGCAGCAGATATTAAAGCTATGCAGGCTGAATACCAAAAAGATGGCATGACCTGGAGTGCAGAGAAGCGCGCAGAAAACGAAAAGAAATTGCAAAGTTTAGGGCAGGATTACCAATTCCAAGGTAAAAAACTGCAAGCTGAGCAACAAGCTTTAATGCAGCAAGTTATGCAAGAGATCGGTCCAAAAATGGAAGCCGTAGTAAAACAATTGGTTGAGTCTGAAAATATCACCATGATCGTTGATGCTAAAGCCGTAATGATGTCAAAGCCGGAAAATGATTTGACTCCGAAAGTTACCGCAATGCTTGATAAAGCAAAATAGCTCTGAGTTTTACTTGAATGAAGCGTTCTTATTTATTGGCTGAATTGGCGCAGTTGGTGAGTGCTGAGTTGCGTGGTAATGCTCAGCAAGAAATAAGAGCGCTTGCCACTTTGCAGTCAGCTGGGCCATCTGACCTTAGCTTTATTGCCAATCCGACCTATAAGAAACATCTTTCTTCAACAAAAGCGGGCGCATTATTAATTAATCCAGCTCTTGCCCATGAATATGAGGGCAATATGCTGGTCGTGAAAAATCCGTATATTGCTTACGCACGGTTATCCGCAATTTTTGAGTCAGTTAAAGAGCCCTCCATTGGTGTTCATCCTTCAGCAGTGATTGGGGAAGAATGCAAATTGGGTGAAAATATTTCAATTGGCGCGAATGCGGTTATTGGTACTGGCGTAACTCTAGGAGATGGCGTTGTAGTCGGAGCCGGGTGCTATGTCGGCGACGACAGTACTATTGGTGATAGCACTTACTTGGCCGCTAATGTGAGTATTTACCACGGGGTTAGTATAGGATCTGATTGCCGAATCCATAGCGGTGCCGTTATCGGTGCAGATGGTTTTGGCTTCGCGCCTGAAGCCGGCCGATGGATAAAAATTCATCAGTTGGGTGGGGTTGTCATTGGCAATAGAGTCGAAATAGGTGCATGTACTTGTATAGATCGTGGAGCCTTGGATGACACATATATTGCAGATGACGTCATCATTGATAACCAAGTTCAAGTTGCTCATAACGTAAGAATTGGCAAAGGCACAGCAATAGCAGGACAAACAGGAATTGCTGGTAGTGCTTCTATTGGGGAGTACTGCACCCTTGCAGGTTCAGTTGGTGTTTCAGGGCATTTATCAATTACAGATAATGTGCATATTACTGCGATGAGTTTAGTTTCAAGTTCCATTAATGAATCTGGTTCATATTCATCGGGGACAGCTTTAAGTCCAACAAAGGAGTGGCGTAAAAACGTGGCACGTTTTCGTCAGCTTGATAAGTTGGCAACTCGGTTAATCAAACTCGACCGCAATAGTGGCGAGGAATAATTTTATTTTGCTTGGGGTCATCGACCATGATGGATGTTAATGAAATTCGTGAATACCTTCCGCACCGCTATCCATTTCTGTTGGTGGATCGTGTCATTGAATTGATCGAAGGCGAATCGATTATCGCCTACAAAAACATTACTGTTAACGAAGAAATCTTCAATGGTCACTTCCCCCAGAATCCGGTATTTCCTGGTGTGATGATTATTGAGGCCATGGCGCAAGCATCGGGCATACTTGGTTTTAAAACTATGAATAAAAAGCCACAGGATGGCTCAATTTATTTGTTTGCTGGTGTAGATGATGTGCGTTTCAAACGTCAGGTTATTCCTGGTGATCGTCTGCAATTAGAGTCTCGTGTCATTTCCGAAAAGCGCGGTATTTGGAAGTTTGAATGTAAGGCCAGTGTTGATGGCGTATTGGCAGCGTCAGCCACTATTCTTTGTGCTGATCGCAAGGTTTGATTCAAGTTAACCTGAGATTAGTGAGAGCTTATTTTGATCGACTCATCTGCAATTATTCATCCCTCTGCCAAGCTTGCTGCTGATGTGCAAGTTGGTCCTTGGACTATTATTGGTCCTGATGTGGAAATCGGTGAAGGTAGTGTGATCGCTTCACACGTAGTTATAAAAGGACCCACCGTAATTGGTAAGCACAATCGCGTCTACCAATTTTCAACCGTGGGTGAAGATACTCCGGATTTAAAATATAAGGGTGAGCCAACGCGTTTGGTGATTGGCGATCACAACACTATTCGTGAAGGCGTCACTATTCATCGCGGCACGATTCAGGATCGCAATGAAACTACTATCGGTAATCACAATTTGTTAATGGCCTACGTACATGTTGGGCATGATAGTGTGATTGGTGACCATTGCATTTTGGTAAATAATGTCGCGCTTGCTGGCCATGTCCATATCGGTGATTGGGCAATTTTGAGCGGTTTCACCTTGGTCCATCAGTTTTGTAAAATTGGTGCACACAGCTTCTCAGGGATGGGAAGTGCAATCGGAAAAGATGTTCCTGCTTATGTAATGGTTAATGGTAGTCCTGCGGAAGCTAAAAATATCAATGTGGAGGGTTTGCGGCGACGTGGATTTACCAAGGATGATATTAATTTGCTTACTAAAGCCTACAAAATAATTTACCGCCGCGGCCTGACTTTAGATGAGGCTTTGGCTGAATTAAATCCTTTGGCTACAGAATCCCCTGCATTGCAATTACTTATTGATTCACTGAATAGTTCAACGCGCGGCATAGTCCGCTAAACATTTCATGTGCGTATTTTATATACGCACAGTTTTCTCCTCAAAAAATACACTACAAAAATCTGGAGGGCTGGGTGTCTGATCACATACATATAGGTATTGTTGTCGGAGAGGCCTCCGGAGATATCCTTGGCGCAGCATTGATGCAAGAGCTGCGTAAACATTTCCCTAATGCTGAATTTTCAGGTATTGGCGGTCCTCGTATGTTGGCGCAAGGATTCCACTCCTATTTTCCTCAAGACCGTTTGGCGGTAATGGGGTTGATAGAACCCCTAAAGCGATTGCCGGAATTGTTGCGCATTCGCAAATTTTTACGTGAACACTTTATCGCGAATAAACCAGCGGTGTTTATTGGTGTGGATTCGCCGGACTTTACCATTTCTCTGGAAGAATCACTCAAAGAGGCGGGGGTTAAAACGGTTCATTATGTGAGCCCGTCAGTTTGGGCTTGGAGGCAGAGGCGCATTGTTAAAATCGCGCGTGCGGTTGATTTAATGCTCACGCTGCTGCCGTTCGAGGCGAAGTTTTATCGTGAACATAATGTGCCTGTTGAGTTTGTCGGGCATCATCTTGCTGATGAAATTCCATTGGCAGTAGATAAGGTCGCTGCTCGCCAATCGTTGGGTTTACCTGAAACCGGGCGGATAGTGGCGCTGTTGCCTGGAAGTCGGGCAAGTGAAGTGGAGCGTATGGCGGAGTTGTTTCTTCGCGCTGCGGTTTATTGTTTGGAGCAAGATCCAAGTTTGCGCTTCATTGTTCCTGCTGCCAGCCCGGATCGTTATCGCCAACTACATATTGCATTAAATGAATTTGTTGATTTCCCTATTGAATTGATTAACGGTCACTCACATGAAGCCATGGCGGCGGCTGATGTGGTGTTATTGGCTTCTGGCACGGTTGCGCTTGAAGCATTACTGTTGAAAAAGCCAATGGTGGTTGCATATAAGATGGCACCCCTGACATATAAAATCATATCCTGGTTGTTGAAAACGCCGTGGGTTTCTTTGCCCAATTTGCTCGCACAAAAAATGTTGGTTCCGGAGTTGTTGCAAAATAATGCCAATCCGGAAGCCTTAAGTGCGGCTGTGATGAATTATTTTGAAAACCCGGATGAAGCCCAATCATTAGTTGATACTTTTATAAAAATGCACACAGAATTGAAACGCGATGCCAGCGAACGCGCTGCTGATGCCATAGCTCGTTTAATCCGACAAAATTAATTTAAGGGGCGTTTTGTGCTGGAACCTTTTATCAGTGTTTATCAAGGTTTGTTCTGCGCTGGTTGTGATGAGGTAGGGCGGGGCCCTTTGGCTGGCGATGTCGTCGCAGCAGCTGTAATTCTTGACCCATCCAATCCTATCGAGGGGTTGGATGATTCTAAAAAGTTGACTGAAAAAAAACGTGAAAAATTGTTTGTTGAAATTCAACAAAAATCCAAAAGCTGGTGTATTGCCCGTGCCTCTGTTACTGAAATCGATAAGCTCAATATTTTGCAAGCCAGTTTGCTGGCTATGACCCGTGCGGTGCAGGGGCTTCATATTCAGCCCGAGCATGTATTGGTCGATGGTAATAAGTTACCTAAATGGAATTATTCGGCCGAAGCTGTAGTGAAGGGCGATAGTCGCGTGGCTGCAATCAGTGCGGCTTCTATTCTCGCTAAAGTAACGCGTGACCGTGAAATGATTGAGTTGGATAAAATATATCCCGGTTATGGTTTCGCCGATCATAAGGGTTATCCAACCAAAATTCATATGGATGCATTGGATAAGCTGGGGATTACGTCAATTCATCGCACTTCCTATGCTCCAGTCCGCGCCAAAATAGAACAAATTAAATTGTTTTAATATTCCGACGATATTTTAAAAAATATGCCTGCTGCTAATTTTGTCCACCTTCGTTTACACACCGAATTTTCATTGAGCGATAGCTTGGTGCGAATCAAGTCGCTCGTTAAACGCGTGGCAGAATTAAATATGCCGGCCTGTGCTATTACTGATCAAACGAATTTTTACGGCCTGATTAAATTCTACAAAGCTGCGCAGGGTGCTGGTGTAAAACCCATAGCGGGTAGCGATTTTTGGATTGCCAGCAGTGAAAGTGAAGGAAAGCCGACCCTCATTACCTTATTGGCGATGAATGATCGCGGTTATAAAAATGTTATCGAATTAATTTCTCTTGCCTGGCGTCAAGGGCAGCAGCAAGGAGTTGCCTATCTACAACGCGACTGGATTAGCCGATATAGCGAAGGTGTTATCGCGCTCTCTGGTGGGAAATACGGCGATGTAGGCATGGCATTGCTTGGTGGACGAGTTCCTCAGGCTGGTGAGTTGTTGCAGGCATGGATGAGAGATTTTCCAAATCGCTTCTATTTGGAATTGCAACGTACCGGCCGTGAGAATGATGAGAACCATCTGCACGCCGCCGTTGATTTAGCTGAGCAATTCGCTTGTCCGGTAGTCGCGACTAATGATGTGCGTTTTTTAAAAGCAAGTGAGTTTGAAGTTCACGAAGCGCGAGTATGCATTGGGGAAGGTCGCGCGCTGGATGATCCTCGTCGGGAGCGTCGCTATAGCGACCAGCAATATCTTCGCTCAGCGGAAGAAATGTCTGAATTGTTCAGCGATATTCCAGAGGCTATCGCCAATACGGTTGAGATTGCTAAACGCTGTACCGTGACTATTCAGATGGGTAAATATTTTTTGCCTGAATATCCGGTACCGGAAGGCCTTACCGAAGCTGAGTTTTTCCGCAAAATTTCCCACGAAGGTTTGGATGTGCGGCTTGAACGGATTCTGGATAAATCCGCTGCTGATTACACTGAGCGGCGTAAAGTCTACGAAGACCGTTTGAATTTTGAGTTGGATATTATTAACCAGATGGGATTCCCTGGTTATTTCCTTATCGTGATGGACTTTATCCAATGGGCTAAGGACCATGATATTCCGGTGGGGCCGGGACGTGGTTCGGGTGCAGGTTCACTCGTTGCTTATTCATTAAAAATTACCGATCTCGATCCGCTTGAATACGATTTGCTGTTTGAACGTTTCCTGAATCCCGAGCGGGTTTCCATGCCCGACTTTGATATCGACTTCTGCATGGATAACCGCGATAAGGTTATTTCCTACGTTGCTGATAACTATGGCCGCGATGCGGTCAGTCAGATCATCACCTTCGGTACCATGGCTGCAAAAGCCGTAGTGCGCGACGTGGCGCGTGTGCAAGGAAAGTCTTACGGTCTTGCCGATAAACTTTCAAAAATGATTCCGCCCACACCAGGAATGACACTTGCACAAGCATTGCAAGAAGAACCGCAACTCAAAGAATTTATTGAGATAGATGGTGATGCTGGTGAAATTTGGGAGATGGCGGTACAGCTCGAAGGCCTTACACGTAACGTCGGTAAACACGCCGGTGGTGTAGTAATTGCGCCAACTAAGTTAACTGACTTCTCGCCATTGTATTGCGATGAAACCGGTAGTGGTTTGGTAACCCAGTTTGATAAAGGTGACGTGGAAGAAGCTGGTCTAGTGAAGTTCGACTTCCTCGGTTTGCGCACGCTTACGATTATCGATTGGGCGCGCATTATGATCGATAAACAGCGCGTTAAAAAAGGTGAGGCGCTGTTGGATATCAGTGCAATTCCGCTCGACGATGCCAAAACATTTGGTTTGTTAAAGCGCGCTGAAACGACCGCAGTATTCCAGTTGGAATCACGCGGTATGAAAGATTTGATCAAACGTTTGCAGCCAGACAACATCGAAGATCTGATTGCATTGGTAGCGCTCTTTCGTCCAGGTCCGTTGGAATCGGGCATGGTGGATGACTTTATCAACCGTAAACATGGTCGCGCGCAAGTTGCTTATCCCGATGCAAAATTTCAACATCACACATTAAAACCAGTGCTGGAGCCCACGTACGGTGTAATTGTTTACCAGGAACAGGTAATGCAAATTGCACAGGTACTCGCGGGTTACACACTCGGCGGCGCGGATATGTTGCGCCGTGCGATGGGTAAGAAAAAGCCGGAAGAGATGGCCAAGCAACGTGAGGTGTTTGAAACTGGTGCGAAAAATCAGGGTGTTGATCCCGAGCTGGCAATTAAGATTTTTGACTTGGTAGAAAAATTCGCAGGCTATGGTTTTAACAAATCTCACTCTGCGGCTTATGCAATTGTTTCTTATCAAACTGCTTGGCTAAAAGCACATTACCCTGCGCACTTTATGGCGGCGACAATGTCGTCGGACATGGATAAAACCGATAAGGTCGTTACCTTTATCGAAGAATGCCGCACGATGAAATTGAAACTCTTACCACCGGATGTTAACTCCGGCGAGTTTCATTTTACGGTGGATGATGCCGGCCGAATTATTTATGGTTTAGGTGCGATTAAAGGTTTGGGCGAAGGTCCGGTTGAGTCAATTATTGCAGCGCGCAATGAAGGTGGTCCGTTTAAAGATTTATTTGATTTCTGTGCTCGTGTTGATCCGCGTAAAGTTAACAAGCGTGCATTGGAAGCGATTATCCGTTCTGGTGCTGCAGATAACCTTGGACCTACCAGTAATACCCCGCAACACAATATTGATCATGATCGTGCAGTTATGTTTGCCGCTATGAGTGAAGCAGTACGAACAGCAGAACAAGCGATGGCCAATACCAATGCCGGTATGATGGATTTATTCGGTGCAGTGATCGCCAGTGATGACACGAATGTTGATGTCTACAGTGATTTTCGTCGTGTGCGTACCTGGACGATGAAAGAGCGTTTGAATGCGGAAAAAGAAACGCTGGGTTTATATCTTACCGGCCATCCAATTGATGAATATGAAAGCGAGCTAAGCCATTTGGTCAGTTCGCGTATCGCCAATTTAAAACCTGATAAAGGTGCGCAGACAATTTCCGGGTTGGTCATCTCACAGCGTATCGTGCGAACCAAGCGCGGCGATAATATGGCTATTTTGACCATCGATGATCGTACGGGGCGAATGGATGTGACTCTTTTTGCAGAGACATTTAATAATTCGCGTGATGTGTTATCGAAAGATGGCCTGCTTGTGATCAGCGGCCAAGTCAGATTTGATGATTTTAGTGGCATGTTGAAAATGAGCGCAGATAATTTGCGCTTACTGGCCGATGTTCGTCAGGAAAAAGTACGTGAATTGTGGCTTGAGCTGGAGTCGGGCGCATTACCTGCTAGTTTTTCCCGCGAGCTGGGTGAAATGCTTGATCCTTATCGGCAATCGCCACAACAGGAGGCACGCTGCGCAATAGTGGTTGATTATATGCGTAGCGATGCGCGTGCCCAATTGCGGTTTGATAGTCGATGGAATGTGCGGCCAGAGGATGAGTTATTACAGCGTTTGCGCGATAGTTATGGCAGTGCAAAGGTGAAACTGATTTATTGAGGTTTACCTGCTTACCAGAAAGGCTGCTATTGCAGCCTTTCTCTTTTTTGATAGCTGCATTTTTGATACATACATTGTTTAGGTAAGTCAGATCTAAACAATGGATTTTTACAGATCATTTTGGTCTCTCGCCCCTCATACATCCATCTAGACTCTACTTGAAAGAGCTAAAAAACTGAATGATGGAGGGCAGCACTATGTCATCAATTCTTGTTAAAGATTATATGCAGTCTAATGTGCTTGCGATTCAATCAACTGCCAGTGTGCGCGAAGTGGTGGAGTACTTGCTCAAATGGAATATTAGTGGCGCACCTGTGGTGGATGAGAGAATGAAGGTGATTGGGTTTGTGTCAGAGCAGGACTGTATGAAAGAGATGTTAAACAGCGCTTTCTATGCCGAGGATTCCGCCCAGGTAACCAGCATTATGCGAGCTGATGTTTTGAGCGTAACCCCAGATACCAGTATTTTGGAAATTGCAGAAACAATGCTGGGTAACAAACCCAAAAACTATCCTGTTGTTGAACACGGGAAGTTAGTGGGGTTGATCAATAGAAGACTCATATTGTTGGCGCTTAAAAAACACTGCAGCAGCTATTTTGCCCCGACACGCCCGCGCACCCCTTTTGCTGTTGTGTATGTGGCAACGCAATAGCTAGCTCCAGATCTCGTTGGGGGTAGAGCCAGTCTGGGCTGTCGTCTATATACACACCTTAGCCCACCAGAATGGCGTTGGCTACCCGCGCATTTTCGCTGGAAAAGATCGACTAAATTGCCCATTTCGCGTAAGGTAGCGCCCCAATTGTGCTGCCTGCTAGACTGTTTAAAAAGCCATCAAGTCAGGCTGCCGCACACACCCTATAAGCCAAAATGAAAGTTTCCTACCGGATCAAGAGCTCCTATGAATCTGAATTACCTGGATTTTGAACAGCCCATCGCCGAACTTGAAGGCAAGATTGAAGAATTACAACTGGTGGGCAAAAGTTCTGATGTGAACATTGCCGATGAAGTCGCCAAGTTGCGTGAAAAGTCTACCAAGCTGACGGAAACTATTTATTCCAAGCTGACAGCTTGGGATATTGTAAAAGTTGCCCGTCACCCATTGCGTCCTTATACATCGGATTATATTTCGCGCGTGTTCACTGATTTTGATGAGCTGCATGGCGACCGTCATTTTGGAGACGATCATGCCATTATCGGTGGCGTAGCCCGATTGGATGGCACACCCGTGATGGTAATTGGTGAGGAAAAGGGCCGTAGCGTTAATGAGAAAGTCATGCGCAATTTTGGTATGCCGCGCCCTGAAGGTTACCGCAAAGCCTTGCGTTTAATGGAAATGGCTGAGCGCTTCAAATTGCCAGTGCTAACCCTGATTGATACCCCCGGCGCTTATCCGGGTATTGACTCGGAAGAGCGTGGCATTTCGGAATCTATCGCACAAAACCTGGCGGTCATGTCGCGCCTGCGTACCCCGATTATCTGTACCGTTATTGGTGAAGGTTCTTCTGGCGGCGCCTTGGCAATTGGTGTCGGTGACCAATTGAATATGCTGCAATATTCAACTTACTTTGTTATCTCGCCGGAAGGTTGCGCCAATATTATTTGGAAAACCGTAGCCAAAGCGCCAGAGGCTGCTCAAGCGATGGGTGTTACTTCTAAAATTTTGCAAGACTTGGGGATTGTGGATGAAACTATTCCTGAGCCATTAGGTGGCGCTCATCGCAACATGGATGAGATGGCGAAAAAACTGCAAGAGCGTCTGGTGGCCCAAGTAGATCGTTTAAGCAAAGAGCCAATTGATGCTTTACTTGAACGCCGTTACCAGCGTTTGATGAGTTACGGTAATTAATCGCATACAAGCTTGTGAGAGGAAAATAAAAAAACCGCTGATGAAAATCAGCGGTTTTTTTATGGGCGTAAATTAGTTGTCCCGATTAAAAATACTGTCGGATATTTCGCGAAAGATGCTACGCCTGCGCGGTTTTTCATCTGGTTTGATTGCATTATTTAGTTGCTGTTGCGGCGGAATTTCTTGGGCTAAACGAAAGCCAATGGTTTTGCGCGATTTGCTTGCAGTAATGGCTACTTGTGAATAGGCGGTAATGGATTCCACATCGCTTGCAAATGAGCCACCGCGTACGGCACGTTTCAAACAGGCTGATGTGGATGTTTGGTCGGCGCAGTTATTCACCCATTCGGCGACGTTGCCTGCCGTGTCGTGAATACCAAAATCGTTGGGCGGATAGCTGCCGACAGGTTGAGTTTTATTATCAAAAAAGCTTTTCCATAACGATTTGCAGCCGTAGTGACAATTGGCGCGCTCCTTTGCGTCGTCCTCATTATTTCCCCACCAAAAACTGCTAGTAGTGTTGCCCCGCGCGGCGTATTCCCATTCTTCTGCGGTTGGTAAACGATAGTGTTTGCCTGTGGTTTTGCTGAGCCAGTTTGTATAGGCGATAGCATCGTCCCAGCTGATATTCACAACCGGGCGCTCGCCTCGTCCCCAGCCCATATCATCCGGTAGGGCACGGTTGGTTGCCAATGCAAAAAAATCGTATTCGTTAAAGGTAATTTCATAGCGACTAATGAAAAAATTATTATCCAAAGTTATCGTTTTAGCATTATCAGTATTTGCATTGCCCATTAAAAATTGGCCGCCATATACCTCTACCATTTCCGGCAAGGGCAGTTGATTGGAACTGGTAATCTGGGTGGATTTTTGCAGTGCAATATCCCAAGTTTGATTGCGCTCATTCAAGCGAATCCATTTGGATTTTGTAGTGTAACCTGGGTGGCTAATTTCGATATGGTAAACAGCGGGCACAAGTGGCATGCCACTGAAATATTTTTCTTTTATATTCAGTATCCGGATGCGCGCATCAGCCGGTATGGGATTTATGGTCAGCGGGAGTAGATCTTCGTGTGCGTTTGTATTGTCGTTTGCAGATAATTGATTCCATTGCGCACGCGGATTGGCGTTTGGTTGGTTATCAAAAAAAATGGCGCCGAGCGAGAGTAGTACAACCAATGCCAGTGATCCATAAACCCAGCGGTGTTTGTTGCGTGCGTCGCTAAAAATTTCAGCTGTTGTAGTGTTGCTGGTGGTGGGTGTTGCTACCCATGTCTGATCCAGGTGTGAACTGACGGTGATGGTTGGACCTCCCCACAAATTTTGCAGAAGAGTTTTGGGGATTCGTATTAGTTGATGCACAACAGTATGCAATTTTTGTAATACAAGATTAGTCAGTGTTTTGAACAATAAAAAAGGTTTGGTGCTGCTGTTGAGCAGCAATGATTTATTGCTGGCAATGGGTTCAAGTACTGCAATTAATTCTCGCGCTGTTTGATAGCGTTGGTCTGGTTTCTTGGCAAGAAGTTTGTCGAGAATCGGCTGTAGCACAAACAAATGAACAGGAAGCTTTGGCGCTTGTTCATGGATATGTTTTATTCCCAGCGCTAATGAACTATCGGCATGGAATGGACGTTTGCCGGTCAGCATTTCATAGAGCATTATTCCCAGGCTGTATAAATCCGAGCGGCCATCACTGAATTCGCCTTTTGCTTGCTCTGGGCTCATGTAATAAGGGGTTCCTATAACTGTTCCCACTTGTGTCATATTGGCTTTGGATTTAATCGTGCGTGCGATGCCAAAATCGGTGAGCACTGGTGAGTCGTCTTCACGGAATAAAATATTTTCCGGTTTGATATCCCGGTGTACATAACCTTTGCTGTGTGCATGTTCGAGTGCAGCAGCAATTCCCAACGTAATTTTTAGCGCAAACTCAGTAGTCATTCCATCTGCAATTTTTTCATCCAGTGAACCCTTAGGTAAAAATTCCATTGAGATGTAGTTGTGTTCTTCGTGCCTGCCTATGTCGTAAATCGGAATAATATTGGGGTGTGACAGCTGGCCGATGATAGTGGCTTCACGTTGAAAGCGCTGATGAAATTCCGGGTCTTTATCTAACGAAGGCTTCATTATTTTAAGTGCGACTGTGCGCCCAACGCTGTGTTGGGTTGCCAAATAGACAGTTGCCATACCGCCGCTGTTAATTTTTTTGATGAGCGTGTAACCGGGGATTTGCATTTTTATAAATAAATTAAATTCGTATGGTCAACCAGGGCGGAGGTATCGCCCGCTATTTTAATAAAGTTTGCTGAATATCTACTGTCTGCCTTACACAATTCCTTTCGTGTAGTGCTGCAGGATCATTATTTCTTCTTAGGGGTTGGTTTATGGCGCGGGTTTTGTCCAGCTGGGCGATTATTGTGTTGCGATTTTCCCGCATTGGCACCGGTGAATTCTTTTTTTGTTGTGGCGCCATTGCTATTGGTTGTTTGCGCGTTGAATTTTTTTGCGCTTTCAAACTTATCACCAAATGCTTTGGCCGCCGGTTTGTTCGTGCTATTACCTGCAGATGAGACTGTTTTATTGTTAAATTTGCCAGTGCCGGATTTTGCGTTCTTACCCTGTGCGCGCGCATTCGGGTTGTGACTGCGTCCCGTTTTGAACTCAGAGTTGCGTTCTCCTGCTTCATCAGGAATCAATGCAGAGGCGCTGTTGCCGATTAAATGTGGCTTACGCATGGCACGCAGGGCTTCGCGGATAATTGGCCAGTTAGCTGGATCGTGGTAGCGCAGCAAGGCTTTTTGCAGGCGACGTTGTTCCAACCCACGTGGGATATTAATTTTTTTACTCTTGTAGGTGAGTTTTTTCAGCGGATTGCGTTCACTCACATACATCGCTGTCGCAAGCGACATGGGAGATGGATAAAAGGTTTGCACCTGATCCACTTCAAAATTATTTTTCTTGAGCCAGAGCGCAAGGTTGAGCATGTCTTCATCGCGCGTGCCTGGGTGGGCGGCGATGAAATAGGGAATCAAAAATTGTTCTTTACCTGCTTCCTTCGAGAATTTATCAAACATACGTTTGAACTCGTAGTAGCTGCTCATTTTCGGTTTCATCATTTGCGATAGCACACCTTCTTCGGTATGTTCCGGCGCAATTTTTAAATAGCCACCCACATGGTGGGTAACTAATTCTTTTACATATTCCGGGTCGAGTACTGCCAGGTCATAACGCAAACCTGATGCGACCGACACACGGTTAACCCCGCGAATTTTTCGCACTTCGCGATATAACTTGGTGGTGTGTTTATGATCGGTAATTAAATTTTTACAGATAGTCGGGTACACACAGGACAAGCGGCGGCATTTGGAGAGCGTCGGCATATCTTTGCAAGTCAGGCGATACATATTCGCCGTCGGGCCGCCCAAATCCGAAATATGGCCGGTAAAGCCGGGCACCTTATCGCGGATATCCTCAATTTCTTTGAGGATGGATTCCTGCGAACGGCTTTGAATAATGCGCCCTTCGTGTTCGGTGATCGAGCAAAAAGTGCAGCCGCCAAAACAGCCACGCATGATATTCACCGACGTTTTAATCATGTCATAAGCGGGAATTTTTTGTTTGCCATAAACCGGATGCGGCACGCGCGCATAAGGTAAATCAAAAACACCATCCAGCTCGTCAGTTTCGAGTGGAATCGGTGGCGGGTTGATCCAGATTTCGCGGTTTTCGTGTTTTTGGATCATCGGTCGAGCGTTGTACGGATTGGCTTCCTGATGCAAAACCCGCGAGGCATGCGCATACAAAATCGGATCTTTGCGCACTTTATCGAACGACGGTAAACGCACGTAGACTTTTTCGTCGTCAACCAAATCGCTGCGATTTTGTAATGGCATTGGAATAATGCGAATCGGTTGCGGTTCGTTTGGATCAAACGCTTTTTCGCTTTCGATTCCCTGTGCTGGGCAACCTTGCGTTTGTAGCTGTTCGGCCGCTTCGGGATTTAGCGCGGCAATTTGCTCGGCCATTTTTTCCGGATCGAGTTGGCGCAAACCAATTTGTGAATTGTTGATATCGGTTTGTGCTGCATCCACAACAGACTTGCTGTTGTGTTGATACTCATACGGGTTGGGCAATTTATCGATATTGCCCGGCCAATCGATGCGGGTGGAATCAATCTCTGTCCAGCCAGCGGGCGCCTCTTTTTTAATAACGGCAGTACCACGAATGCTGTCCAGCTCTTTAATGCTTTTTCCAGCAGCGAGCGAGTGGGCAACTTCCGCAATCGCGCGCTCGGCATTGCCGTACAGCAAAATATCGGCGGTGGCATCGATCAATACTGAGCGACGCACTTCGTTGCTCCAGTAATCGTACTGGGCGATACGGCGCAAGCTGGCTTCGATACCGCCGAGCACAATCGGCACATCTTTATAGGCTTCTTTGCAGCGCTGGCTGTATACCGTTACAGCGCGATCAGGGCGTTTGCCACCTTGGCCGCCGGGGGTATAGGCATCGTCGGAGCGCAGGCGCAGGTCGGCGGTGTAGCGGTTGATCATGGAATCCATGTTGCCCGCACTTACGCCAAAGAATAGGTTTGGTTTGCCCAGTGCTTTGAATGGCTCAGCGCTTTTCCAATCGGGTTGGGCGATGATGCCAACACGAAACCCTTGTGATTCCAGAAAGCGCCCGATTACCGCCATGCCAAAACTGGGGTGATCCACGTAGGCATCACCGCAGACGACGATGATGTCGCAGGTCTCCCAACCCAGCTTGTCCATCTCCGCGCGGCTCATCGGCAAGAACGGCGCAGGCTTATAGGTTTTTGCCTGAGCGTGGATATTCGGTTTTTCGTAGGAAAACAGGTGTTTGGCGGTATTCATAGGGACACAACAAGAGGGGAATTAAACCAGCCGCTATTGTCCCAGAATCGCGGCTGGTGAGACAGCATTAATTTTGAACACTAGTACTAGCGTTGCAGGATCGCTTCGTAGCCGCCTTCATTGATGGTGTTGGTAAAACCCATCGCCTGCAGGGTTTGTTGGGCGATGCCCGAACGGTTGCCGGAGCGGCAATACAGATGCAGTTGGGCCTGTTTATCGGTAGTGACTTCGCCAATGCGCAGGGCGATTTCCTCGTAGGGAATATGGGCTGAGCCTTTAATGTGGCCCGCGTTAAATTCATCCGCAGTGCGAACGTCGATCCAGAAAGTGTTGGTAGCAGTATTGGACATAATCAGCATGAGCCTGTGCAGTTTGAATTAGGCGCGCAGCATAGCAATCCCGGTGTGAAGTCTTCCAGTGGTTGTCCTCCCACCGCATAAACAACAACGCCCGCAAAGGCGGGCGTTGTTAATGTGGGAGGAGGGGGCTCCGCGAGGCTTACACGCTGGCAAGCAAGCGGTCGTACTTACGGCTGAGCATATCGTAGAACTGTTCGCGCACTTGAACTATGGTGTTTTTCAAGGCGGTAATTTGCTCGAGGGAGATATCTTTACGGCCAACATAAACCTGTTTACGGTAAACCGCGATTTTGGCGCCATACAAGCGCAGACTGCGTTCCAAATTCTTTTCACCGAGCATCAATAATTTGGCTTCAGCTTCAGCCAGTCGTTTGAACTCAGCTACCAGTTCGGTATTCACTGAATCCAGCTCAACACGGCGTGCTTGCGGCCAGCGCTCGCCAAATTGGATTGATTCCACCACGAGTGACGAGTATTTGGCGAAGATGTGGGTGACAGTGCCCACTTGGGTGGATACATCTTCCAGAATCTGCAGGCGGCGATTCTCGCGTGCACTAGTGCCGGGTTGCTGGTTGTTCTTGCGCAGCACAATCCACGCAGTAATGGCGGCAATCAAGGCACCCAAGCCAATTTTCAGGGAAGTGTCAGTTAATTGTAGAAAAAGCTCGTTATCCATTTGGTATTGCCCCTCTGTCAGAAAAACGGCGGTTTTTGTTCGTTGACAGGGGTTTTGCAAAAAGCAGGCCAGTGATGAATCAAGATGATCTGGTAGATGGATGGATTCACGGTGTGTCTTGAATTAACTACTGTCATTCATCGTGGCGGCTAACGTAGCGGTTTTAACAGCGGTTCTAATCCATTCAAGCGGATTTCATACATCAGTCCCAGCAACTGGCCAAGCTTGCCTTTGGGGAAGCCTTCTCGGCCCATCCACATTAAATAATGTTCAGGAATATCGGCAATTACATGTCCGGCATACTTGCCGTAGGGCATGGGTGTGGTGACCAATTCTTTGAGCAGCTGCGGATCAAACGGAAACTCGTCCACATCAACCACCGGCGAGTTTGACGGTAAAGCCGCGTTTTTCCAGCTCGGTCTTAAGTTTATCGCGCTGGTCGCCCTGGATTTCGATGACGCCATCTTTCAACGAGCCGCCTACACCGCAAGTGACTTTGAGTGCTTTGGCCAGGTCTTTTAGCTTGGCCTCATCGAGCGGAACGCCGGTAATGGTGGTGACACCTTTGCCATTGCGACCGGCGGTCTCGCGGCGGATACGTACTATGCCATCGCCCTGCGGGATAGTAGCTGCGGGTTTTTCTTCTTTAATACGACCAGTTTCGGTGGAATAAACGAGGCGGGAGTTTTTGTCTTTGCTCATGGTGGCGACTCACAGGAAACAAGCTGCCAATTCTAACCTCGGGCACTGGTAGAATGCGCACAACTTTTTTCTGCCCTGAGTTTAGAGATCAAACTATGACCATAAACGGCCAATGGTTGCCGCAGTGGCAACCGCTTATCGATGCCTTTGCCGCTAATTTTTCCCAAGGGCAATTGCAAGGACACGGAGAAGAGGGAGCCGGTCTGGCATTGGTTCACCGCGGCGAGTTGGTGGTGAATGTGTGGGCTGGCCAGCGCAGTAATAAGCTGGCGAATCTGACCCAGGTTGATTGGAGCGAAGAAACGCTCGTCAATATTTTTTCGGCTGGAAAAGGGTTGGTTGCTCTCTGTGTTTTGCGTTTGGTGGCCGAAGGCAAATTGCAGTTGGATGAACCGATCGCCAGGCTCTGGCCTGAATTTGCGCAGGCAGGTAAGGGGGAGATTACTTTGCGCCAGTTGCTCTGCCATCGCGCGGGTATGTCGGCGTTTCATCAGCATATCGCCAATGAGCAGATTTTTGACTGGTCCCTCATAACGCAAATGGCAGCTGCAGACGAACCCTGGTGGGAACCTGATGCTGCGCAAGGTTATTCCCCGTTTCTGTTCGGATGGATTTTGGGGGAGTTGGTTAAACGTGCGAGCGGTTGCGCCAGTTTCAATGACTATTTCCAATCCCAAGTGGCGCAACCTTTGGGTGTAAGTTGTCATTTTGGTGTGCCGGATCATTTGCTCGGTGCCATTGCCGACACCGGCCCGTTGAAGCGTCCAACCGGGCTACCCAATTTTTCCACCGGTGCCGACAGTATTGCCTTGGGCAAATTGATGAAGGCGGATCCGCGTGGCCTCACCAATCGCGCCTTCTCCAATCCAATCAGTTTGATGACAGCTACAAATTCGCACGAGTGGCGGCAAGCGCAAATTCCAGCAGCAGGTGCCCATGCGAATGCACATGCATTGGCAACAATTTATGGCGATCTGGCTCGTACACAACAGCACTTGTTAGATGAATCTGTATTGCCGTGGTGTTGGGAGGAGCAAACTTTTGCTGACGACCGCACCCTCGGTTTGCCGTTGCGTTTCAGCTGTGGATTTATGTTGTCGCAACAGGATCGCGCCGATTGTCGCTATGGGCGCGGTACGCGCGCATTTGGCCACCCCGGCGCGGGTGGTTGTATTGGTTTTGCCGACCCGGATTTTGAATTGGGATTTGGCTATGTTACCCATCGTATGGGGCAAAGCATTCTTATCGATGAACGTGCGGTGCGTTTGATCGATGCGGCTTACGCCGTTCTAGTGTAGAAACATGAGTGGAAAGAGGGGAGCAGGAAATGTTTGATATAGAAGAGCAGTTAATCGATGTACAAACCCGGGTCGCTTATCAGGAAGACACGTTGGCGCAATTGAATGATGTCATCACCAAGCAGGATATCGAGATAGTACAGCTGAAACAGCAAGTGCGTCTGTTGGCGCAACGTCTTGACGAAATGGCGCGCGACCCATTGCAAGGTGATGAGGCTGATGTTGCCAATGAAAGGCCGCCGCATTATTGACAGCGTTGTGGTTTGGCTTGTGCTATTTATTCTTAGTGGTATTTGCTTGACGCATCGCATGCGATTAGTGGCGCATCAATTTGTATTATTAATAATAACTCTGAACAAATGGTTTCTTAGGCGGCGCCTAAAAAATTTTTGTCTACAATGTGAAATTAAATGGTCTTATTTACAGGGCGCCTTATTTCACTATGCAATCTTCCAGTCCAAGGAATGATCCCGCGAGCCTGATGCCGGGAGAGTTCTCTATCGCAAATGTGTTGGATGCATCCAGCATTGCGTCATGGAACATGGATGTCATCAACGGGGAACTGTCTATATCGCCCCAGTTTATTGCTGCGCTGGCTGAGGTTGTTCCTCAGCTTTCCAGCATTGCCGATTTGCTCGGGCTCTTACCTAAAACGGATGAGTACCTTTTTCGACAAGCCTTTAATTCTGATCCTCATGATCAGGACGTTGATCGGTTGCGCGCATGCGACCTACGGTTGATTGGCGTCGAGGGCGAACCCTGCGTGCGTTTTATCGGGCGCTTGCAGCCGGGCGCGGAAAGCCAACGCCGTTTCGAAGGTGTTGCCATTAATGCCCGGCATTGGTTGGTGCACATAAACAATGAGTCTGCACTGCAATTTTTGCCCGGTTTGTTTGCCGAGAGTTCCATTCCCTGCATCATTACTGACAAGCACGGCGTTATTTTATATGTGAATCAGGTTCTGGAACGATTGTTCCATCTATCCCATCGCCAGGCCGAAAGTACCACAGGTTTTTATTCTATTTTGCGCGATAAGCGCATCTGTGCTGATGCTGAGCTTCATGCTGCAGTTCGCTCTGTGTATGTTGAAGGGCAAGCGCAAACACTGGAGATGAATTATTCACTGGGGAATATTCATCGCAGCCGTTTTGTTAGCAATAAAAATTTATATATCCGGGCAAACTTTTTACCCATTCGTAACTATCAGGGCAGCGTTGAGCGGGTATTGATTCAGCTGCAAGACTTATCGCGCGAAAAAAGCGCGCGCGATGCATTGCAGGAAAGCGAAGCAAGTTACAAGGCATTTATCACTAATAGCTCGGAGGCGATTTGGTGTTATGAAATGCAGCCGCCAGTGCAGGTGAATTTGGCGTTAGATGAGCAGGCGAAAAAAATTGCCCAAGGTGCTCGGTTGGTTGAGGCGAATAAAGTACTGCTGAATATGCTCGGCGCCAACTCGTTGGATGATATTTTGGGTATGGGATTGGTGGAGAGCGGCTCAACCAATTACATTTTTGATATCGATTATTTTGTGAATAACAACTATGAAATGGTTGATCACGATATTGTGCGGCAGGATCATCGTGGAAAGCTTTATTATTTTCAAATCTGTTGCACAGGAATAGTTGAAGATGGCTATCTAAAACGGGTCTGGGGAACAACGAAAGATATCACCACGCGCAAGCGCTATGAAGAAAAACTGCGCCACCAATCATTTCATGATTCGTTGACTGCGTTGCCCAATCGCGAGAAATTATACGTCGATATGGAAGCCTGTTTTGAACAGCGAAATTCTGATCAAATCAGTGCTCTTCTATTAATTGATTTGGATCGATTCAAAGAGATCAATGACACTCTTGGACACAATGTAGGTGACCATTTACTGCAATTAATCGGGCCGCGTTTGGCGAATGAAATGTCGGAAGTGCCGGGTACGGTAGCGCGGTTAGGTGGCGATGAGTTTGCGGTTTTTTTACCGCGCATTCGTAGTACCCATCAGGCGGTAGTTTTCGGTCACCGGTTATTGGATGCATTAGCGCAAGAATTTGACCTGGATGGTTTTACCACGCAAATTTCGGCCAGTATTGGTATCGCTATATCGCCACATCAAGCACAAGACCATCACGGCTTGATGCGCTATGCGGATATCGCGATGTATTACGCAAAAAGCCAAATGCTGGGTCTATCGATTTACAGCCCGGAATACGATCCTCATTCGACCAAGCGTTTGGCGATTGTGAGTGAATTGGGGCGCGCAATCCGCGAAGATCAATTGTGTTTGTATTACCAGCCGAAGGTGTTGCTGGATGAGCGACGCTGCTACGGCTTTGAGGCGCTCATTCGGTGGATGCACCCGGAATTGGGGTTTGTTCCTCCTGCTGATTTTATTCCAATCGCAGAGCTAACCACGCTGATTCACCAATTAACGGCCTGGGTGTTGGAGAAGGCAATTGAACAGTGTCGCTCCTGGCAAGATCAGGGTATGGCATTGAGCATTGCGGTGAATTTATCTGCACGCAATTTAATGGATGACAATATTGCCAAATTGGTCGAGCGGTTATTGCTTAAATACCAATTGCCTCCATCGCGGCTTGAGTTGGAAATTACTGAAAGCTCAATCATGACTGATCCAATACGTGCTATGCGCAATCTGAATGCGTTGCATGAACTTGGCGTGCATTTGGCGATTGATGATTTCGGTACAGGCTATTCATCGCTGGCATATCTCAAACGCCTGCCAGTGCAAACACTCAAAATTGATAACTCGTTTGTACGCAATATGTTGGACGACCTACAGGATGAATTGATCGTAAATTCGACCATCCATCTCGCCCATAATTTGGGCTTAACCGTTGTCGCAGAAGGTGTCGAGAATGAGGAGTTGCTAACGCGCTTAGGGGAGATGGGGTGCGACGAAGCGCAAGGGTATTTTATTGGTCGCCCTATGGCAGTAATCAATGCGGATGAATGGATTGTGGAGTCCGGGTGGGTTAAGCAGCCATCTTAAAAATAGATGACTGCATTATTTTAGAAGCCTTCGTTTTGCATTTGCTCTTGTACATATTTGAGGCGTTCTTCAATCAGGGCGGTGCGGTAACTATTACCCTGTGCCTTTTTTAACGCATGACGCAACTGGATTTGTGCACGATCATAAATACCATTCAGGATGAAATATTCCGCGCGTGCTTCATGAAGACCTTCGATGTTGCCTGCTAATCCATTGACCTCGGCTAACAGATACCACACATAGTCATCATTGCGACGTTTGCGCGAATAGCGATCTAGAATAGTGGCGCACTGTTGGTACAGACCTGCTTTCATCAGGGCTTCGGCGTGGCGGATGATGACGGGATAGCTATCAGGATGCAGCTTCAGTTGTTCTTCTAGAATTTCCAATCCTGCTTTATAGCGTTCGGCTGAAATCTCTATATCGGAGCGCATCAATTGATAGGTGACTCGCTCAGGATCTTTTTCCAGTAGTGGGGCCAAGGCTTCGCGGGCGGCATCAAACTGGCTGGCCTCCATCGAGGCTAACGCCAATCCGTAGCGGGTGACATCAGGGTTATCGCTTTCCTTATCCAATTCACCTTTAAGCGTCCTAACTGCAATTTGTGGTGTTTCTTCTGCTGCAACCCGCACGCGCATACGAATTAAGTGGTATTCCAGATTATCGTCATAAGGTTTGCGCTCATATTGCATAGCGCGATTGCGTGCATCGGCGACACGGGTTTCGCTCACCGGGTGGGTGAGCAGGTATTCTGGCGGGCGACGGTTTAGGCGGTTGGCGCGGACCATCTGTTCGAACATATCTGCCGCCGCATAAGGATCAAGACCTGCTTGAACCATCGTTTGCATCCCTATGCGGTCTGCTTCCTGTTCATTCTGGCGACTAAATGCCAAGGCTGATTGTTGTGCCGCAGCTTGGGTTCCCATAATGGCCGCCATACCCGCGTCGCTGTTGCTATTGGCGGCCAGAACCAAGCCGGCCAGCATGCCGGCCAACATGGGCACCATCATTTTCTTTTGCTTTTCCAGCTGGCGGGCATAGTGGCGTTGGCTCAAATGGCCCATTTCATGGCTAAGTACAGTGGCTAGCTGGTTTTCGGTTTTGGCATACATCAGCAGACCGGTGTGTACGCCAATGATATTTCCCGGTACCGCAAAGGCGTTAAGCGTGTTATTTTCGGCGACAACCAGATCGATCCGCTTATCACCCAGTTGGCTGTATGGCAGCAGGCGATCAAACAATTGCTCAAGATAGTCGATGATCAATGGGTCAGAGGATGTCGGCACCTGACTGCGGTAAGCCCTAAGCCAGCGCTGCCCAAGCATTTTTTCTTGCGCGGGGGATATCATGATCGAGCTGGTATCACCCAGATTGGGTAACTCTACTTCAGCATGGCTCGCAAATGGGGTGGCAATCAGGCTCCCAATCAAGAGAAATGCAAGGCTGGCAGGAGATACTAGGCGTTGCTTGATGAAGGAAAGGCAGCGTTGAAAAGAGGTTAACACGGTACTGATTGGCTCCTGCTGGAATCCGCCCTGATAGACTTGGCGGCAAAAAAATAGAGCGTAACTCTAGCCTTTTTGATAGCTAAAGACTAGGTTAGCAACCTTTTATGACCATAAGCCCCACCACCAGTTCTCCTTGGGTCGGAATAAATTCGCCGGATCGGGGATAATGCTTGGTTTTTATACGGTCATGTCTTCGTTGTTGTTGGTGACAAGCCTTGAGTGAATCTATCGATTGTTTTACCTACCCTGTTACATGTGAATTGGATGCCAGAGGGTTGCGTTGCCCATTGCCATTGTTAAAAGCGAAGTTGGCACTGCGGGACATGGCAGTTGGTCAGGTATTGAGAGTCTTGGCAACCGATGCTGGCTCAGTGCGCGATTTTCAGGCTTATGCCCAGTTGAGCGGCCAGGAATTGTTGGATATGGCTGAAATGGATGCGGTTTATTGTTATTTGTTGAAAAAATCGGCGGTATAGCGTCGATGCACGGCTATAGCATCGGTGCATAAAATGTTTGGTCAGTTTTTTTATTGAAGAAATACTGATGGTTAAGTGAGTTAGTTATGGTGAGATTGCGTTGCAGGCTAAATCCGGGTTCGTATATGCATTGGCTGATTGCATCAGCTTGTCTGCTTGTCAGTCAAATACTGATGGCTCAAGACAGTGGTGCCCAAAATAGCAGTTCACCCGGCAATGCAAGCTCAATCTTCAATGCGCCTCTCAATCTTAATTCTCCCATCAATGTTATTAAGAGTGAAAACGATAAGCGTAATTATCGCTATCTGGTATTGGATAATCAGCTGCGCGTTTTACTGATTTCTGACGCTGCTACGGAAAAATCGGCTGCCGCATTGGATGTTAATGTCGGTGCTAATCAAAATCCTGCTGACCGTGCAGGGCTTGCACACTTTCTTGAGCACATGCTTTTTTTGGGTACAGAAAAATATCCGCAAGCAGGTGAGTATCAGGAATTTATCTCACAACATGGCGGTAGCTGTAATGCTTATACCGCAGCGGAAAATACCAATTACTTTTTTGATATCAATAATGACCAGTTAGATCTTGCGCTGGATCGGTTTGCACAATTCTTTATAGCACCGCTCTTTAGTGCCGAATATGTCGAGCGTGAGCGCAATGCGGTGTATTCAGAATATCTTTCCAAATTGAAAGATGATGGGCGGCGAGAATGGGATATTTATCGTGAGCTGATGAATCCGCTGCATCCAGGTTCAATGTTTGCTGTTGGCAATTTAACGACGCTGGCTGATAGGGAAGGGCGTCCGGTTCGAGACGATATGATTGCTTTTTATCAGCAGTATTATTCGTCGCATTTGATGAGTTTGGTGGTCTTGGGGCGGGAAAACCTAGATACGTTGGAAGCAAGTGTCCGTACACGCTTTAGTGCAATACCCAAGCGCGACATTGAAATCGCCAACAAATATCCTCCTTTATTTGACAAGAAACGATTGCCCGCCAGCCTTGAACTCAAACCAGAAAAAGAGCTGCGCCAGCTTACATTTAATTTCCCCATTCCCAACCCTGATCAGTATTACGAGAAAAAACCTTTCGCCTATATCGCCAATTTTTTAGGTCACGAAGCGGAAGGCAGTTTGTTATCGTTGTTGAAGCGTTTGGGGTGGGCAGAAGCAGTTAATGCTAAAACGAGTTTGCATAGCCGCAGCGATGCAGTCTTTCAGTTGAACATTCAGTTGACACCCAAAGGTGTATTGGCACGCAACCAGATAGTATCGCTGGTGTTTTACTGCATTGAACAATTGCAAACGCGCGGCCTGTCATTTTGGCGCTACAGTGAATTGCAGCAAATGGCTGATTTGGACTTCCAGTTTCAGGAAAAAAGTGCGCCTTTGCAGACTGTTAGTTCATTGGCGGCGGTTATGAAAACCTATTCGGCCAAAGATATATTGCGTGGCGGTTATATATATGATGCTTACGATGAGCGCTTAATCAAAAAAAGCTTGTCTTATTTAACCAGCGATAATGTGTTGTTGGTATTAACGGCCCCAGATGTAGAAAGCTATCGTGTATCACCGTTTTATATGGCTCCTTTTTCCGTGCGCGCGGGTATTCCGGAAGTATTCGAACTGAAACCGGCAGTGCGTAAAGAACTGTTTTTACCGGAAAAAAATATCTTTATCCCCAAGCGAGTGGCGGTTAAGTCCAGCTCGATGTTGGAAGAGCGAATTGCCGATACCAAACCGCAACTGATTCAGAACAGTAAAAATATGCGTGTTTGGTTTGCGCAAGATCAACAATTTATGCAGCCGCGTGCGCTGATTAATTTGCGTATTAAGTCGCCTTTGGTGGCAGCCACTGCTGATGGCGCTGCTCAAGCGCAACTATTCGCCGCATTGATTGCTGATCAGCTCACGGAATTTTCCTATCCTGCCAAACTTGCTGGAATCGATCATGCAATCGTTGCCAATGCTCGTGGCTACGACATCAGCATATTTGGTTATTCCAGTCGACAAGGTTTGTTGATGAATAAAATAATGGAAGCAATACGTATCAGCAAATTTAATGAAGAGCGATTTTCCCTCATTAAAGAGAATTTATTGCGCAGCCTTCGTAACCAAAACAAGGATTTGCCTTATCAGGTGTTGGCCAGGCAAGTGCAGGTATTGCAAACCGATCCTGCCTGGAGTAATACCGAGTTAATTGCCGCTCTGGAGCAAAAAACGTTAGAGCAATTTTCTCGCTTCACCAATCGCCAATTGATTGATGCGAAAATGGATGCGCTGTTTTATGGTAATTACTTTCGTGCGGAAGCGTTAAAGCTTGCGGTGCTGGTTGAGCATGAATTATTAAGCCGGCAGACAGGCCGCGAGCTGCCGCCTGCAAAATTGTTGATTCTTCCAAAGGATTCGGAAAAGCCTTGGCTTTATACGCATGCAGTGGATCATGACGATAGCGTTGTTGAGTTACTGATTCAAAATCCGTCGGTATCAATAGATTATTCAGCCCATATGATGTTGGTACGACAGTTGTTGCAGCCAGCGTTTTATCATCAATTGCGAACAGAAAAACAATTGGGTTATGTCGTTGCTGTGGCGACAACACCAATATTCAATCTTGAAAGCAGTTTGTTGGTAGTGCAGTCACCTGGTGCGACAGAAGATGAAATTATTGAAGAGATTGATTCGTTTCTGAGTTCGCAGTCTTCACAGCTCACGCAGGATTTTAAAACCAATCAGCAGTCCTTAATTAAAAAACTGCGGGAACCTGCTCGTTCACTCAAGGAGTTAGGTGAGCGTTATTGGGCGGCAATTACTATTTACGACAATCATTTTTCGCGGCGGTTAGATCTGGCAGATGCGGTTGCGCGTATTACGCCCGAGTCGCTTGAAAATTATTATCGTAAAGTCTTTATGGATAAAAATCGTCGGCTTTGGTTAGCGTCGGGAGTTGATGTTGAGCATAAAAACTTTTTACTCATCGGTAGTTTGTTGGCTCACAAACAGCAAATGCAAAGTATTGTTGAGCCATGATTTGTGCGAGCTTTGATCTATTTGTCCTGCTGCTATAACTCAATTAATTTTTATGCTTTTTTTTGGTGCATTAAAAAAGAAAATTATCATTTTTTTTACTGATTTCTGCTTGGTGAATCATAAAACTTTGAGTAATAATGCCTGCCCTGTTGCAATCGTGTTTTTTAATAGCACAGCTGTATTTTAAACACATGATTCAATGAATTATGCACTAAAATTGTGCCCCTCCAGAGTGTTACCAAATTGGCTAGGGCTGGTAAAAAATTCCCACTTATGCAAGAATTCGGGGATTTTTTACACAAGTAAAAGGAATATTCCTCCTGTAACTCCATGAAATTTCTGCATTTTGTGCAACTTTTGTGCGAAGCCCAGATACAAATTCCTGTATTAGATACTACTGCTACATGATGTGCGCTGCATGCGCATAGCTGAGGAGATTTGAATGCTACAAGATATTGATGCCATTGAAACAAAAGAGTGGCTGGATGCCCTTCGGTCAGTTGTTCGTCATGCCGGCAAAGACCGTGCAGCAGAATTATTAAAATCACTGTCTGAGTCCGCCGTTAATCATGGCATTGAACAGCCTTCATCTATACAGACTCCTTATCGCAATACCATTCCTGTAGAAAAAGAAATCAAGTCTCCTGGCGATAATGCCTTGGAGCGTAAAATTCGCTCAATTATCCGTTGGAATGCCATGGCAATGGTCATGAAAGCCAACGATAACGACGAAGGCCTTGGTGGCCATATCGCCTCGTTTGCATCATCTGCAACCTTATACGATGTAGGTTTTAACCATTTCTTCCGCGGTAACGATGGCGACACGCCTGGCGACCTGATTTATTTCCAAGGTCACGTTTCGCCCGGTATGTATGCCCGCTCTTATGTAGAGGGCCGTTTAAGCGAAGCGCACTTGGATAATTTCCGCCGCGAAGTGAATGGCGGTGGTTTGTCTTCTTACCCACACCCATGGTTGATGCCGGACTACTGGCAATTCCCAACCGTATCTATGGGCTTGGGTCCAATCAAGTCTATCTATCAAGCGCGTTTTAACCGTTATATGGAAGCGCGCGGTTTGATCCCCAAAACCGATCGTAAGGTTTGGGCATTCCTTGGTGACGGCGAATGTGATGAGCCGGAAAGCTTGGGTGCTATTTCCCTTGCAACCCGCGAGAAGTTGGACAACCTGATTTTTGTGATCAACTGTAACTTGCAGCGTCTGGATGGTCCGGTACGCGGCAACAGCAAGATCGTACAAGAGTTGGAAGGCGTCTTCCGCGGTGCTGGCTGGAATGTAATCAAAGTCCTGTGGGGCCGTGGTTGGGACGAACTGCTTGCCAGAGATAAAACCGGCTTGCTGCAAAAACGTATGGATGAAGTAGTTGATGGCGAGATGCAAAACTACAAAGCCAACGGCGGCGCTTACACCCGCGAGCACTTCTTCGGTAAATATCCGGAGTTGCTGGAGCTGGTTAAAGACATGTCTGATGACGACATCATGGGCTTGGCTCGTGGTGGTCATGACGCACATAAGGTATACAACGCTTACCATCAAGCCGTTAATACCAAAGGCAAACCAACTGTTATTCTGGCCCAAACCGTTAAAGGTTATGGTATGGGTACCGGTCAAGCGGTTAACAAAACCCACTCATTGAAAGAGTTAGATGTTAATAGCTTGAAAGCTTTCCGTGACCGTTTTGAATTGCCAATCAGCGATGAAGATCTGCCAAAGCTCCCTTACTACCGTCCGGCAGAAGACAGCCCTGAAATGCAATACATGAAATCGCGCCGCAAAGAGCTGAAAGGCTTTGTTCCATCGCGCGATCCAGGCTTTGATCCACTGTTAGTGCCGGCGTTGGATGCATTCGCAGCGCAATTGAAGAGCACTGGTGAGCGTGAAATCTCCACCACTATGAGCTTCGTGCGTATCCTGTCTTCGCTGGTAAAAGATAAACAAATCGGCAAGCAAATCGTACCGATTGTTCCAGATGAAGCGCGTACCTTCGGGATGGAAGGTATGTTCAAAACCGTCGGCATTTATTCATCCGAAGGTCAAAAATATACTCCGCATGATGCGGGTCAAATGATGTCTTACCATGAATCTGCCACTGGCCAGATTCTCGAAGAAGGTATCAACGAGGCCGGTTCTATGGCGTCCTGGATTGCTGCTGCGACTTCTTACAGCAATTACAAAAAGCCAATGATTCCGTTCTACATTTACTACTCCATGTTTGGTTTCCAACGTATTGGCGACTTGGCGTGGGCAGCGGGTGATTCGCAAGCGCGTGGCTTCCTGTTGGGTGCTACTGCTGGCCGTACTACCTTGAATGGCGAAGGTTTACAGCATCAGGATGGCCATAGCCATGTATTTGCCAATACCATCCCGAACTGCCGTTCTTACGATCCAACTTACGCACACGAGCTGGCCGTCATTATTCAAGACGGTATCAAGCGCATGTACCACGACAATGAAAATGTGTTCTATTACATTTCATTGATGAACGAAAACTACCAGCATCCTGATTTACCAGAAGGCTCGGAAGAGGGGATTATTAAAGGTATTTATCAATTGGAAAAAGGATCTGGTAAAGCCAAGAACCGTGTTCAATTGATGGGTGCTGGAACAATCCTGCGCGAAGTGCGTTTTGCTGCAGAAATCCTGCGCAAAGACTTCGACGTTGAAGCTGATGTGTGGAGTGTAACCAGTGTGAACGAATTGACCCGTGATGGTCAGCGCGCTACTCGCTGGAACATGTTGAACCCGACTGCTGCACCACGAAAGCCCTATATTACCCAGGTATTGGAAGGCGCTGAAGGTCCATTCATTATCTCTACTGACAATCTGAAAACCTATTCCGAACAGTTGCGCGCTTATATTCCAGGCTCGTACACCGTGTTGGGTACTGAAGGTTTCGGTCGCAGTGATACCCGTGCCCAACTCCGTCATTTCTTCGAAGTAAACCGTTACTTCGTGGTAATTGCAGCACTCAAATCTTTGGCAGACCAAGGCAAGATTAAAGCCGATGTGGTCGCCAAGGCCATCAAGAAGTTTGGCATTGATCCGGAAAAAGCGGATCCGATGAGCGTATAAAACCATCGCCCTCTCACAAAGAGGGCGATGTTGTTTGTATCCGACCAAAACATTTATCAAATGTAGAAATAACCGATTAGCGAGGAACTACAGTGGCAATTCAAACTATTAAAGTGCCTGATATTGGCGGCGCAGAAGGCGTTGAAGTTATCGAAATCTCCGTAAAAGTGGGCGATGTGATCGCTGAAGGAGATTCAATTGTCGTGCTTGAAACCGACAAGGCTTCAATGGAAATTCCTGCCGATAAAGCGGGCAAAGTTGTCGCTATTAAAGTAAATCTAGGTGATAAGGTTGCACAAGATAGTCTGCTTCTCGAAGTTGAGGCAGAAGGCGAAGCTGCACCAGCACCACAAGCAGCTGCTCCTGCACCAGCCGAAGCTCCTGCACCAGTTGCTGTGCCAGCAGCATCGGTTGCCAGCGCTGAAATTAATATGGTGGTTCCAGATATTGGTGGCGCAGAAGGCGTAGAAGTTATTGAAATTTCAGTAAAGGTAGGCGATGAAATTGCTGCTGGCGATTCATTAATCGTCTTGGAAACCGACAAGGCATCTATGGAAGTTCCGGCTGAAGCTGCCGGTAAAATAGTTAGCCTTGCTGTAAAAGTGGGCGATAAATTATCTCAAGGTTCTGTAATTGGCGTACTGGCTACTGCTGGCGGTGCTGCTCCAGCTGCAGCTCCTGCAAAAGCTGAATCTGCCACCGCCGCGCCGGCACCGAAAACAGAATCTGCTCCAGCACCAAAAGTAGACGCACCAAAAGCAGCGCCTGCACCGGTTGCGGATGCGGTTCAGACCGGCGACGTGTACGCTGGTCCAGCAGTGCGCAAACTCGCTCGTCAACTCGGTGTTGATATGGGCAAGGTGTCAGGTACAGGTCCACGTGGTCGTCTGTTGAAAGATGATGTGCGTGCGTATGTGAAGCCGATTGTACAAGCTGCACAATCAGGTGCTTCTGTTGGTGGTTCAGGTATTCCGGCTCTGCCAGTAATCGATTACTCCAAGTTTGGTGAAATCGAAATCGTAAAAATGAGCAAGATCAAAAAGCTAACTGCTGAGGCTATGACTCGCAGCTGGTTGAATGTTCCGCGTATCACCCAATTTGATGATGCAGACATTACTGATCTGGAAGCTTTCCGCAACAGCATGAAAGCCGAAGCTGAAAAGCGCGGCAGCAAGCTGACACCATTGCCATTTATTGTGAAAGCAGTTGCAGCTGCGTTGGTTGCAGAGCCTTCATTCAATGTATCTATGCATCAAGACGGCGAAAGCATTGTGCACAAGAAATTTGTTCACATTGGTATCGCGGTAGATACGCCAAATGGTTTGCTGGTTCCTGTTGTACGTAATGTCGATAAAAAAGGTCTGTTTGAATTAGCGGATGAGATCAATGTGCTCGCCAAAAAAGCGCGTGATGGCAAATTGACCCCGGCAGAGATGCAGGGTGGTTGTTTCACCATATCCAGCTTGGGTGCTATGGGCGGAAACGGCTTTACGCCAATGGTATCTGCACCCACAGAGGTGGGAATTTTGGGCGTATCGCGTGCGCAAATGAAACCAGTATGGAACGGTAAAGAGTTTATTCCGCGCAATATGCTGCCCCTATCGTTGTCATACGACCACCGTGCGGTGAACGGTGCTGATGCAGGGCGCTTTATGACTTATCTGGTATCGGTAATTGGCGATTTGCGTCGTTTGTTATTGTGATAGCTAAATAGTGTTAGTCGCAAAAGGCCAGCAATTGCTGGCCTTTTTGTTTTGCGCGAGTACACTGGACTAAAAAGCGTTTGAATATTTTCTTAACGTTTAAATATTTTCATAAAAATACCGGCATAAAATCTCGGTGACCTCCATTCATTAATGAGTGAGTAACCATAGACATGTTTATTTATTATTTTCGTTTGATGACTCTTCTGGTGTTAACGCTTGTGATAGGAGCATGCCAGACGGTTACCAACATTAACGATCCAACCAATACGTATACACCCGAAACTACTTACCAAAAATTAATCGGCGATTACCCATTTATTTCTGTTGCCAGTCGCACCGTACCAATATATGTACAGGAAATAAAAAATATTACCTATGTGCAGTATGGAAGGCGTGCACTGCAATTGGATTTATATTTGCCTAAAGATACGCCACCACAAAATCGCCCCGCGATTATTTTTATTCACGGCGGCGGATGGCGTGCCGGATACAGAACTAACTTCACGCCTTTTGCGATTGCTATGGCCGAGCATGGTTATGTTGCAGCAACTATCAGTTATCGTTTGTCTGGTGAAGCGCAGTATCCGGCGGCAATTTATGATGTAAAAGCTGCAATTCGTTGGTTGCGTAAAAATGCTGAACGATATGGCGTCAATCCAAATCAAATTGCAATTTCTGGGGGCTCGGCTGGCGGGCAAATTGCCAGCCTTACTGGCGTTACATCTGGGCATGATAAGTTTGATCCGCAGGCTAATCAATCGCCAATTTCAAGTGAAGTCCAAGCGATAGTGAATATTGATGGCTTGTCGGATTTTACTTCGGAAGCGGCGCGTTTCCACGAGGATGATCCGCGTAAAAATCCTTCTGCTGCCGGTGCCTGGTTTGGGGGGCGATATAGTGAAAAGGCCGATTTGTGGCATGAGGCTTCACCGATATTTTATGTAACTAAAAAGACTCCGCCGATTTTATTTTTGATCAGCGCGCAAGAGCGTTTTAGTGTTGGTCATAAAGAAATGATCGAAAAAATGAAACCGTTCGGGATTCCCTATAGGGTTGCACAAATTCCGGAGTCGCCTCATTCTTTTTGGCTGTTCGATCCCTGGCTGCAGCCTTCAGTAGATATTGTAGTAAGTTTTTTAGACCAGCAATTTAATATAACGCGTAGCGATAGGCTCACTAAGTGAGCCTTGTTTAATTTATTTTTTTGGTATTCCAGTAGAGCAACTTTGCGAAAGAGACAATTGTTCTTTCCAGCAGAGCGACAATAATTAATCCCAAAAATACCCCGCAACTATTGGCAAGAATATCCATTCCACTAAATGTGCGTGGTGGGTTGAAGTGTTGGCCGATTTCGACCGCGATGGAATACGCAATTAAAAAAGCAGCTCGTTGCCAGATCGGCCAAGTGGGTCGCGCAAAGCTAATGGAAACAGCGGCAACACAATAGCCTGTAAAGTGCATGAGCAGATCATTGAAGACGGGAACTGAGTTTTCAGGGTGTGGAGTGAGGCCGAGATAGGTGTAAATCACCAGCAGCATATAAAACTGTACAACACACAACAAACGCCAAAACATAATCGACCCTCCATAAAAATTCAGGCTGAGCATACCAGTTTGGGTGCTTTGAGGCGATTACGAGGAATGAAGATTGTTTGGGAAATCAGTTTACTTGACCAATGCAGCTAGAGGCTCGGCAGCATAAAGATCCTGCGGAATGTTGATGTTAAAAAACGGATCGTATTGTTCCGCTGAAAATTCTACTTCAACCACATGTTGTTGCTTGATCCACTCTTGTAGTCGGGGAGACTCACCAGTTTGCAGTTGCTGTTCGATTTCTGTTAACAGGGATCTATGCCAGAGCGCAAAAATTGGATGCATGCGATTGTTGGAGGTTGCAACGGCTAGATGGGCCTGTTGGCTAACTGCTGCATCAAGTAAGCGTGCGACTAGATCGTTAGGAAAAAAAGGTGTGTCTGACGCAAAGCTGGCTAACCATTCTGCATTCGGAGTTGAATTTTTCATCCAGGACAAGCCCGCATGGATACCGGCCAGTGGACCAGGATTGCCGAGGTAAATATCCGCAACAACCGGCAGCCGGGTGCGTGCGAAACGCAGACTATTGCCGTTAGCATTTAATAGCAGCTGACTAACTTGTGGTTGGGCGCGCTCCACAGTCCGTTGTAGCAAGGTTTTGCCAGCAAGCGGAAGTAGGCATTTGTCGCCCCCGCCCATTCGTTTGGCAAGTCCGCCGGCAAGAATAATACCGACCAACGATTGGGAATTGCTCATAGGTGTTTTGGCTATGTCAGGATCATATTCAGGGATTGATACGCGATGCATTCCGGCGTTTGGCGCATTAATCATTGTTTGTTTGTGAGCACTAGTGTAGCTGTTGGGCGACCTCATCACCACGCTTTTTATGTGCATGATGCGCCAGTGTGTGGATTTACCACACACTGGCAATCAAAGAAGCAGCCTGCTTAAAGCGTCCCCGCCAAAATTTGCTTGTGGGCATAATCTACGGCGCGTGCGGTTAATGCCATGTACGTAATACTGGGATTCTGCGTTCCAGAGCTGGTCATGCAGGCGCCATCAGTCACAAATACATTGGGGACATCGTGCATTTGGTTCCATTTGTTTAACACGCTGGTCTTAGGATCTCGCCCCATACGCGCCGTTCCCATTTCATGAATACAGGCTCCAGGTGCGGTAGCGTTATTGTACGACGTGATATTGGTACAACCTGCCGCCTCAAGCATTTCTACCGCGCACTTGACCCCGTCTTCACGCAGCTTATGTTCATTCTCACGCAGCTTGGCATCAAAGGTGATGAGTGGCATCCCATGCGCATCGGTCTTGTCAAAGTCCAGGTACATGCGGTTTTCATGATAGGGCAGCATTTCGCCAAAGCAGGTCATGCGCAGGTTGTAAGCACCCGGTGAAAAGATGACATCCTTAAGAGCGTTGCCAAAAACGCCGTCCGGCGCATTAGTCATGCGACGCGCGGAGCCTTGATAACCAAAACCGCGCAAGTAATCCTTCTTGGTGCTTTGCTCATCAATATTGGTGAAGCGGGGGATGTAAAAACCGGTTGGCTTTCGACCGGAATAATAGGTGTTCTCAAGGCCAGGTAACGTGCCCGAAGCTCCCATCCCATAATGGTGATCCATAAGGTTATGGCCAAGCTCACCACTGCTATTACCCAGGCCATTAGGGAATGTCTCTGAACGACTATTCAGCAAAATGGCGGTAGTGCCAACGGTGCTGGCATTGCAGAAAATAAGGCGGGCGGAAATAGCCTGTTGCTCGCCAGTGACTGCATCTTTGATTCGCACACCGGTAGCTTTTCCTGTGTCTGCATCGTAAGTGATTTCTTGCACAATACTGTTGGGGCGCAGGGTTAAATTACCTGTCTCGTCCGCGACCGGTAAGGTTGCTGAGAGACTGCTGAAATAGGCGCCAAATGGGCAGCCCCGTATGCAGCGGTCGCGAGACAGACACTGGCTGCGCTTACCTTTGTGTAATTCCGGTTTGTATTCGCTCAAGTTAGCAACGCGCCCTGGCGTAACTACACGCTCGGGAAATTTTTTGGAGACTGTTTCGCGCAAGTGTTGCTCTGCACAATTGAGCGGGAAGGGTTTTAAAAACACGCCATCAGGCAATTGTTTGAGATCTTCTTTTTGCCCGCTCACGCCAACAAATGTTTCGACGTAGTCGTACCATGGCTCGATATCCGCGTAGCGAATCGGCCAGTCTACGGCGATGCCTTCTTTTTTGTTGGCTTCAAAATCAATATCGCTCCAGCGATAGCATTGACGGCCCCACATGATTGACCGCCCGCCAGTGTGGTGGCCGCGAATCCAATCGAAACGCTCAACCTCCTGATAGGGGTATTCATTGTCTTTATTGATCCAATGTTTATTGACTTGCCTTACCCACCAGGACAGTCGATCCTGTTTTTGATAGTGCTTGGTGATTTCTTCTTGCGGTAAACGGTCTTCATTAGGCAGATCCCACGGGTCCATCATCGCCGTTGGATAATCGCCATGCTCTACACCACGGCCGCGCTCAAGCACTAGTGTTTTGTAACCTTTGGTGCATAACTCCATCGCGGCAAAACCGCCGCTAATGCCGGAGCCAATTACAATTGCGTCAAAATCGGTTGCTGTTGTTCTGATCATTTTTAGAGTGCCCACGCTTTATTGTTAACTTCATCGACCGAAATACAGGGTTTGAAAAACCCGGGGATAGGCAAATAATTTAAAAAGTTTTTGGCGATTTCTTCTGTCGTCAGGTAATAGGCGATGACTTGCTGTTTGAACTCTACCAAGGCTTTTTTGGCGCTTGCTGCGTTCTCATCCTGAGTCAGTTCAAGTAATCGCAATAGTTCCATTTGAGCTGGCGGTTCGAGCTGTAAAAACTGCTGTTGGTGCAGATATTTTTCGAACGCTAACCAATCGCTTTTGAATGTCGCCTGATAGGTAGAATCAAAAACTTGCCCCAGCATGGAATCGAGGGTGATGTGCACTTTTACGTCGGTTGCAGAGGGGCTGTTGGTGCGCGGTAAAATGGTGTCCGCCAGTAATCCAACGAGCGTAAATTGTTCGGGTGTAAAAAAGTGCAAAAGGTTGGAGCTGGAGCTAATACCTGTTCCTTTTGCCTGATGTTGTTCAGCCGGTTGCTCTGAACATCCCGACAAAATTGCACTCGCTAAAGATGCGGATACAGCACTGCCGGTAATCCAGGCGGTATACCTGAGGACTTCTCGTCTATTCATTGGGTTGCCTATAGGGGTGATGTTTTTATTTTTTAATTGGACTGGAAATTGGGTTTTCTGATTACCCCAATCACCATATAGTCAATATATACATAAGCTGCTGGCGATGTAAATTAGCCAGCTATTGGACTGGTGATGATGCGGCAGATTTATACAGGCTTGGGCTTATTGGCATAACAAAAGCTGCGCTGGGATGACATTTCTTAACAAGAAATAGAGTCGCCTTGCCGTTATTTGAGTGTTCGTTGCCAGCAGTCATGGTTGGCGGTCGCATTGGTGTTGCTGTGGGTTAGAATGATCACATTGCATGTATCGGGTAAAAGGTACTGCTCGCAGTACCTTTTTGCATTCCGGGTAATGATTAATTTGGGCGGAGTTACTGTATGGAATTAAAACTGGAAGATTTTCGCCGTGAATACACCCAAGGTGGATTGGAGCGCGATGATCTGGCGGATAATCCGCTCGAACAATTTGATCGTTGGATGCAGCAAACAATTGCATCTGGAATTTCCGATCCTAATGCCATGACTATCGCGACTGTGGATGCGACGGGTCAGCCCTCGCAGCGAATTGTGTTGCTAAAACACCTCGATGAAAAAGGGTTTGTGTTTTACACCAACTTGAATAGTCGCAAAGCGCAGGATTTAAAACAGAATCCGAAAATCAGTTTGCATTTTCCCTGGTATCTTTTTGAGCGTCAGGTAAAAGTCTGTGGGGTTGCTGAGCCATTATCCAAAACCGAAGTGCTGAAATACTTTGTCACCCGCCCGCGCGACAGCCAACTAGGCGCTTGGGCATCGCAGCAGAGCAAACCAATTTCTTCCCGTGCACTGTTAATGCAACAGTTTGAGTCGATGAAAAACAAATTCGCCAAAGGTGAAATACCGGTGCCGGATTTTTGGGGTGGGTTCCGTGTAAAACCACATCAGATTGAATTTTGGCAAGGTGGTGCTGCGCGTTTGCATGATCGTTTTCAATATAATTTACAAGTTGATGGTCGTTGGGATATTCAACGTCTTGAGCCATGATGAAGTTTATTGATACAGCCCAAGCGGGCGATACATCGCAACTGATTATCAGTGAGGGTGAAACACCATCACCAAAAGCCGATGAAGTATTAATCCGTGTCTACGCTGCTGGAGTTAATCGCCCGGATATTTTTCAGCGCCGGGGTTTATATCCTCCACCGATAGATGCCTCACCAATCTTGGGTTTGGAAGTGGCAGGCGAAATTATTGCCTGTGGCACCAACGTAGCGAAATGGCGACCGGGCGATAAAGTGTGCGCGTTGGTGAATGGAGGCGGATACGCTGAATATGCTGTTGCACCCGCAGCACAATGCCTGCCAATTCCTGATCAGTTCACATACATCCAAGCGGCGGCGTTGCCGGAAACGTTTTTTACCGTATGGCATAACCTGTTTCAGCGCGCACAATTAAAAGCTGACGAGGCTGTGTTAATCCATGGGGGGTCGAGCGGTATAGGCACAGTGGCAATTCAATTAGCGCGGGCGTTTGGTGCCAAGGTGTTTGCTACAGCGGGATCAACTGATAAGTGCCGTGCTATCGAATCTTTGGGGGCGACAGCCATTCAATATCGCACTCAAGATTTCGTCGCCGTTATAAAAGAACAAACTCAAGGGCAGGGTGTGAATGTGATTCTGGATATGGTCGGTGGTGATTATATCCAGCGCAATTTTTCTGTTGCTGCAAAAGATGGGCGCATTGTGAATATCGCATTTTTGCAAGGCAGCAAAACCCAAGTGGACTTTATGCCACTCATGTTAAAGCGCCTGACATTTACTGGTTCTACCTTGCGCGCCCAATCCGCACAAATAAAGGCGAGTATTACAAATGAATTGGAGCAAAAAGTATGGCCACTCTTTGTAAATAAAACTATTGAGCCAGTGATTGATTCGGTATTTCCTTTCGCGCAAGTTGCTGCTGCCCATACACGTATGGAATCCAGTGAACACGTGGGGAAAATTATTCTGGATGTGACCTTATAGTGAAAATAAACATGGCAAATAAAAGTCGTCGTCCACTGGATGGAATTCGCGTAATCGAAATAGGGCAGTTGCTTGCCGGACCTTTCGCCGGGTGTATGCTCGGGTATTTTGGTGCTGAAGTAATAAAAATCGAACCCCCTGAGGGTGATCCCATCCGTGGATGGCGCGTACTGGAAAATGGTACCTCCCACTGGTGGCGGAGTATCGGGCGCAACAAAAAAAGCATCACTTTGGATTTGAAAAAAGCGGAAGGCCAAAAAATCGCGCGGCAATTAATTGATAGTGCAGATGTGGTAATCGAAAACTTTCGGCCAGGTGTAATGGAAAACTGGGGCTTGGGCCCGGAAGAAATCAAGAAAACGAATCCCAAAATAGTTTATGCGCGGATTTCCGGTTACGGCCAGACTGGTCCTTATGCAAGTAAACCGGGTTTTGCGTCTGTATGCGAAGGCATGAGTGGTTTTCGTTACGTGAATGGCTTTCCTGATCAAGCGCCGGTACGACCTAATTTAAGTATTGGCGATACCATTTCCGGTATTCACGCCGCGCTCGGTATTGCATTGGCATTGCTGGAGCGTGAACGAAACGAAGAAGGTGGCGGGCAGGTAGTAGACGTCGCTCTTTATGAGTCCATGTTTAATTTAATGGAAGCTGTGGTGCCTGAATTTTCCGGTGCAGGTGTCATTCGTGAGCCTTCCGGGACAACAGTGACAGGAATTGTGCCTACCAATACTTATCGCTGCAAAAATGGTAAATATGTAGTGATTGGCGGTAATGGCGATTCCATCTTCCAGCGTTTGATGGAAGTTGCGGGTCATCCCGAAATGGCGCGCGATCCGCGCATGGCTAATAATGCTGGGCGGGTTGAGCACGAATTGGAAATCGATAATGCATTGGCGGCATGGTGTATGAGCAAGGATGCTGACGATATTTTGCACTTGCTGGAGCAAGCGCGCGTGCCGGGCGGTCCGATTTATAATGTGCGGGATATGTTTGCAGATCCTCACTTCACCGCGCGTGGTATGTTTGAACAGGTGGAAATTAATGGAAAGCCACTAAAAATTCCTGCGATTTTGCCCAAATTATCAGAGACACCTGGCAAAACCGATTGGCCTGGTGGTGAAATTGGTAGCCACACCCAGGATGTTTTACAGTCTGTTTTGGCATTGTCGCAGGCGCAAATCGACGAATTAAAAATCAACGGCGTTATTTAAGGTCATCAGCATGAAATTAAAATCCGGTTTATATCGCCATTACAAAGGTAATGATTACTTTGTGTTTCAGATTGCGACCCATAGCGAAACCCGCGAACCGATGGTGTTTTATCGTTGTTTGTATGGTGATTATTCCTGGTGGGTACGCCCGTTGGATATGTTTGTAGAAACCGTTGAGCTGGCGGGCGAAACAATCCCACGTTTTCGTTTTGTGCGTGCATTAACCGAGCAAGAGTTAGCTAATTATTTGGCACCGTTGGTGGAAGTTAAAAATTCGTGATTATTGAATCAACAAATGATTCGTCCGGCGATGCTATTTTTTCTGCGCAGGATGAGCATTGGATGCGTTATGCATTGGAGCTTGCTGCAAGAGGAGAAACGATTGGTGAAGTGCCGGTCGGAGCGGTCATCGTTCAGAACGATGTAATTATTGGTGAAGGTTTTAACCAGCCCATTAGCAGTCACGACCCTACTGCGCACGCGGAAATTATTGCGTTGCGCCAAGCTGCGGCTCACATGCAAAACTATCGTCTAGTTGGCTCGACTATTTACGTCACTCTTGAGCCATGCACTATGTGTGTCGGTGCGCTGGTGCACGCACGTGTTGCGCGCTTGGTTTTTGGCGCGACTGAAGGCAAAGCCGGTGCCGTGGTCAGCAAGTCACGGTTATTGGAGAACGACCACTTCAATCACCGGGTGGAATATGCGGGCGGATTAATGGCATTGCAGTGCCAGCATCAGCTGAGTCATTTTTTTGCAATGAGAAGGGAACAGAAGCGAAAGGAAAAGCAGGCGCAGGGGGCAGAATCTATGGATGGGGATGATAAAGCTGTAAGTGATGGCAGCGATACTGCAATTTAAAGAAACCATATCCCTGAAATGAGTAGGGGCCGCATAAGCGGCCCCGTACAGATACTATCCCTAAGTAAGAAGTAGTCAATTTGCGTCGATTTTCCCTTCGAATCCCTGACCGCCTTTCCTCCTGCGCTAGTGCAATCCTTTGATGTCATCCGACATCGCTTCCCTAACAGGTGGGCGCATCCATTGACCTTGCCTGGCCAGCACACATCATTGTCTACTTCCTTGATGCGATCATTATCTCCCTCCAGCTAGCGGCAGCATAGTCGCTAAAGTCGCTAATTTTTGTGAGACATTGACCATACCCTAGATCACTTAAATCTATGTCTGCGACTATTTTATAACCTTATAGCACGGGATATATTCCCGCCCCGGTAGTTTCATGCGACTTTGGCGGGCAAATGACTCCAGTAACTCATCAACCGGATGCATGATTTCATAATCACCATGCAGTTCAAAATGGCCGTATTTTTCAATCGCGAGAATGCCGTCTTCTTTGACATTGCCTGCAACAATGCCGGAAAAAGCGCGACGCAAATTCGCAGCCAGTTGGTTAACCGGTTGGTTTTTATGCAGCTCGAGATTGCGCATATTTTCATGTGTAGGCGCAAAAGGTTGTTGTAAATCCGGGCTGATTTTTAATTGCCAATTGAAGTAATACGCATCGTCACTGTGCTTACGGAATTCACGTACTTTTTTGATGCCCTCTTTCATTTCATGTGCGACAGCATCGGAGTCATTGACGATAATTTTGTAAAGCGCTTGCGCTTCCGGGCCGAGTGTATCGCCAATGAATTTATCGATTCGTTCAAAATATTCAGCCGACGTTTCAGGTCCGGTAAAAATCAGCGGGAAGGGGATGTTCTTGTTGTCGGGGTGCAATAACAAGCCCAGAATATACAGAATCTCCTCTGCGGTTCCTGCTCCACCAGGGAAGACAATAATTCCATGACCAAGACGCACAAATGCTTCCAGGCGTTTTTCAATATCGGGCATGATGCTGAGTTTGTTAACGATCGGATTGGGCGCTTCGGCGGCAATAATGCCTGGCTCGGTGATACCAATATAACGCCCATTGTTTATACGTTGCTTGGCGTGGCCGATGGTTGCTCCCTTCATGGGACCCTTCATTGCGCCAGGGCCGCAACCGGTGCATATGTCTAGACCGCGTAAACCTAATTGATAACCGACTTCTTTGGTGTAGTCATATTCAATGCGATTAATGGAGTGACCGCCCCAGCAGACAACCAGATTTGGATCGAGCCCTGCTGTTAGCAAATTGGCATTGCGCAGCATGTGAAATACTGCATCGGTGATGCCTTCGGATGTTTGCAGATTATATTTGGGGTTGCGCTTCAGCTCATCGTTGTTGTAAATCACATCGCGCAATACGGTAAATACATGTTCGCTGATGCCGCGAATCATTTTTCCGTCGACGAATGCGTTAGCGGGCGCATTTTTAATGGCGAGTTTTATACCGCGCTCTTCTTGCACAATGCTGATATCAAAGTCTTTATAGCGCTCCAGGAGTTCTTTTCCATCATCCAGGTCATTGCCGGTATTGAGGACCGCGAGCGCGCAACTGCGGAATAATTTATACAGCCCACTTTGGCTGGAGTCTAATAATTTGGCGACTTCTATTTTGGAAAGAACATTAAGTTGATCGATGGGTGCAATTAACGCGCTAACGACTTCGTACACGTCTGTTGCTTGGGAGGTGGAGTGGCTGTGGTTCAAGTTGCTCATAGTATTCCTTAGCATCGAGGATGCGGTAGTTCCAATCGTGTGGTTCCAATTGTGCAGTTTCAATCATGTATCGTTCTGCAATGGTACCGGTGTATCGTTTTTAAAGCTCATGAAACTAGTGTAGTGCGATTTTGTAAGTTGTGTGCATAGGTGTGCTTGCTCAATTCGGTAATTGCCAGCAATATTACTCATCAATAAATAATTTGAACAAAATTTAATCATTGTGGATTCTGGTCTAACAGTACAAGAGAGTTGTTATGGAATATTTACCCTGTGTCGAAATACTTAATCAGCCTCAGTCGCCTGTGGCAGCCAGCGTTATTTGGCTTCATGGCTTGGGGGCTGATGGAAATGATTTTGCACCTTTAGTGCCAGAATTGCGCTTGCCACGAGATTTGTCAGTGCGATTTATTTTCCCGCATGCACCAAAAATTCCAGTCACTATCAACGCTGGTTATGTCATGCCAGCCTGGTACGATATTTTAGAAATGAATCTGGAACGCAAGGTTGATGAGACGCAGTTAATCGCAAGTGCGGAAGCCGTGCAGCAGTTGATTGAGCGTGAAATCGCGCGCGGTGTTCCAAGTGAAAAAATTATCCTGGTAGGATTTTCACAAGGCGGTGCTGTGGCTTATCACGCAGGATTAACCTATGAAAAATCGCTGGCGGGTTTGTTGATCTTGTCGAGCTATTTTGCAACCAGCAGCAGCGCTCAAGTTCATCCCGCTAATCAGCAGATCCCAATACTGATTCAGCACGGCAATCGCGATCCGATTGTGCAGGAGGCTTTGGGGCAGCGTGCTTATCGTTATTTGCAAGATCGTGGGTGCAATGTGAATTATGAGTCCTATGCAATGGAGCATACTGTTTGCATGGAGCAGGTTAAATCCATGGCGAAATGGATTCAGCTGGTGTTGAGTAAATAATATTTCGCAGGGCTTCTGGCTACTCCGTTAAGCAGGCTGGGTCAAATTGATACTCATCATTGAGCCAGGCAATAATTTCTTGAGCGTAAGGACTTTGATTAAATTGTTGATAGGTTGCAAGTAGTGTTTGCCGTTCTTGCATCGTCAATTTTTTTAAGCCTATGTCCTGCAGTTGGTTGACGTCGTGCTGTAATTGTATTGCCAGGGCTCTGCCGCAAAGCTTATTGCTGATGTTGGTAAAGGCATTGCCCGCAGAATATTTTTCTTGCTCTTGATAGGCCAAAGGTAGGCTGGCCAGCGGAATTTGTGATAACCATGGCTGATTCATGGGGTTTACTGCGTGCCCGGCCACTTTACCAGCCAACGTGCTATGGGTTTGGTCAAACGCGCGTAACTGCAGCAGGTTGGATTTTACAGCGCCGTCATTGACTGGATAGTTGTCCCACAGGAATGGCTTGCGACCAATTAAATCTGTCACTTGCGCGAGATGCTCAGCGGGGTAATGAGGCGAACAAACTTTTTCTCCCGTCCAAAACATATCGATACTAGTATCCAATTGTTGCGCGAAAGTTTGCCAATAATTCTCTGGCATAGTGCCAAACACTTTCTCTAAAACTGGATCGAAGCTGTAATAGGTTGGGCAAAAAATAATTTTTTTTGCGTTGCTGATTGCAGCTGCCTGGTGCGCAATGTCGATCTGGATTTGTGCGAGGCTGGGGATGTCACCACGCATGTCGTCAAATAGAATACAAAGTATGTCCGGTTCAAGATGGTTGATTTGCTGAATGCGCTGACTCAGTTGTGCACGTTGATCATGTGAGTTATCAAGATAAATTTCATGCGGGCTGAGGCCGATACCAAATTGCACATTGGCGGAGCGATAAGTGTGGCGCAAATCCAACAGGTGTTTTTTATCGTCTGCTAACCAGTCTTGCTGCCAGTGTTTGCGTAAGTTTTTGTCGCTTTTTGGTGCGTAAATATAAAAGTTGTACTGATTTAGTGCGAGAAACTCGGCATATCTTTTTCTATCCTCCCAGCTCCAGCTGCGACCAAAAAATCCTTCGATTATGCCAATCGTGGTTGGGTAGTTTTTATTCGTTTGCATAAGTGGGATCTGCAGGTTTTGGGAATTAATAATGTTGACGGTGTTTTCAGGGGCGCTGCGGCATTTTCATGTTAAATCAATCGCCGATTCATTCTCGTAAACCCAGCGCTTTAATTGACACCTAAAACCCATCTGCCTATCATAGCGGCCTTTTTAAACAGCGCAATTTATGCAGCAATTATGCTGATTTTAACTTACAAGCAGCTAATAATTGCTGGTTGTATTGAAGTGAATGTTCGATAGATTCACAGCTTCCTAGTTTGGTTTGCGCTTAAAGGCTTAATTCTAGGATGGTAAGCATATAACTTTGAAGCTAGTAGGAAGGTTATCCTTTCATACTTGTCGGAGTCGGGTCGGACTCAAACTAACAGAATAGAAATCAACCACTTGTTTAGGTGTATCACCTACGCATTTTTGTTTGTGGAGTAGAAATGACTAACCCTGATGTGCGTCCTACTGATTTGCCCTCTTGGAAAAATCTTACCGCCCATGCAGCGCAAATGAAGTCACAGCATCTTAAAGACTTGTTCGCTGCCGATGATAAACGTTTTGATAAGTTCTCCCTGCAATTATCCCATCTGCTCTTCGACTACTCCAAAAACTTAATTACTGATGAAACCAAAGCGGCGCTGCTTGCACTGGCCAAAGAGTCGGGTGTTGAAAGTTGGCGCGGCAAAATGTTTGCGGCCGAGCACATCAATGCCACTGAAGATCGTGCGGTTATGCACGTAGCTTTGCGTGATAAATCGTCCAAGCCTATTGTGATTGATGCTGCAGATGCGCGCCCGGCAATTGATGCTGAGTTGGAGCGTATGCGTAAATTGAGCGAAAAATTGCGCTCAGGTGAGTGGATTGGTTATACCGGTAAGACAATTACCGATATTGTTAGTATCGGTATTGGTGGTTCTAACCTTGGCCCCTTGATGGTGTGTGAAGCACTCAAGGATTACAGCGATAAGCGCTTCGCTATGCACTTTGTTTCCAATATCGACGGCGTGCAGATTGCTGATGTGCTGGCAGGTTTGAATCCTGAAACTACTTTGTTTGTTATTTCCTCCAAAACATTTACTACCCAGGAAACCATGACCAATGCGCGCACAGCCGAGCAGTGGTTTATGGCGGCGGCGGGCGATAAGGCTGCGATTGCCAAGCATTTTGTGGCGGTATCAACCAATCGTAAATTGGTGACTGCATTTGGTATCGCGGAAGAGAATATTTTTGATATGTGGGATTGGGTCGGTGGCCGTTTCTCACTGTGGTCGGCAATTGGTTTGCCAATTGTGTTGTCTCTCGGCTATGAGCTGTTTGATGAGCTATTGCAGGGTGCGTATGAAATGGACTTGCATTTCCAAACTGCGCCTTTGGCTGAAAACGCACCGGTTATGCTGGCTCTGGTAGGCATTTGGAACCGCAATTTCCTCGGTTATCCCGCGCATGCGTTACTGCCTTACGATCAGTGTCTGCATCGTTTCCCTGCTTATATGCAGCAGGCTGAGATGGAGAGTAACGGTAAATCAGTGAACTGGGCTGGCGAGCAAATCAGTTACGGCAGTGTGCCTTTGGTCTGGGGTGAGGTTGGCATTAATGGCCAGCACGCTTTCTATCAAATGTTGCATCAAGGTACCGATATTATTCCTGCTGACTTTATTGGCTCTATTGCTCCAACTGTTGTAGTGGAAGGGCACCATGATGCGTTGATGGCTAACTTCTTCGCTCAAACGCAAGCGCTGATGCTGGGGATCGATGCTGATCAGGTCCGTCGCGAATTGAGTGCCAAGGGTGTGAGCCCCGCGCGCATTGAAGAGATTGTGGAACATAAGGTGCATCGCGGTAATCGTCCTACCAATACCTTCTTGTTGAATAAGGTCGATGCTCGCTCATTGGGCGCCTTAATTGCGCTTTATGAGCACAAAATTTTTGTTCAAGGTATTATTTGGCGGATCCATTCATTCGACCAATGGGGCGTGGAGTTGGGCAAAGTTCTGGCGGCAGGAATTCAACCCGAGCTGGATATAGCTAAAGAAACTAACCCAAAACACGATTCATCTACGCGCAGTTTAATTAATATCTATAAGCGTGCTAAAACGAAGTAAGTAACTGCTATTCAAAGAACCTGTTAGTTGAGAGACCGACAAACTAAAGCGCTGGGCAATGTACCCGGCGCTATTGTGTGCAGGCCTATTGGTTTGCGTTATACACCCCAAGAGCAATGGTATCCCCATGACTGACTTATTAAGTACAGATCCAAGACTTGCTGCTATTACCGAGCGAATTATCGCTCGCAGCCGCGATTCTCGCGCCGCGTATCTTGCGCGTGTTAATAAATTCCGCAGCAAAGGTCCTGCTCGTCACCATTTGGGATGTGCCAACCTTGCGCATGGTTTTGCTGCTTGCAGCAGCTCGGACAAAGAGGCCCTGGCCGAGGGGCAGGCACCTAATCTGGGCGTTGTCAGTTCATATAATGAAATGCTTTCGGCTCATGTCCCCTATGGCGAATACTTGGAGCCAATCAAAGCTGCCGCTAAAGAAATGGGTATGACCGCGCAAATGGCGGGCGGTGTGCCAGCGATGTGCGATGGTGTAACGCAAGGCTTTCCGGGCATGGAAATGTCTTTATTCAGTCGCGATGTGATTGCGATGAGCACGGCTATTGCCCTGTCTCACGATATGTTTGATGGTGCAATCTGCTTGGGTGTATGCGACAAAATCGTTCCCGGCTTGATGATCGGAGCCTTGTCATTCGGTCAGTTGCCGATCATTTTTATCCCTGCGGGCCCGATGACTCCTGGTTTGCCTAATGCGGAAAAGGCCAAGGCTCGCCAATTGTTTGCGGAAGGCAAAGTAGGGCGCAAAGAATTGTTGGCGGCAGAAAGTGCGTCTTATCACAGCGCAGGTACCTGTACTTTTTATGGCACTGCCAACACCAATCAAATGTTGATGGAGATCATGGGGATCCACCTCCCGGGCAGTACTTTCATCAATCCCTATACCCCCATGCGCGATGCGTTAACTCGAGCGTCTGTGCACCAATTGGCGCGCATCACCCGCGATGAGCCAGTAGTCTTGGCTGATATTGTCACTGAAAAGTCCATCGTTAACGGTATTGTAGGGTTGATGGCGACAGGCGGATCAACCAATCATGCGATGCATATTGTTGCTATCGCCCGAGCTGCAGGTGTACAAATTAATTGGCAGGATTTGTCTGACATTTCAGATATAATCCCGCTTATGTGTCGTATCTACCCGAACGGTTTGGCCGATGTCAATCGCTTCCAGGCGGTTGGGGGAATGGGCTTTCTCATGCGCGAACTGCGCAATGCTGGCCTGCTGCATGACGATGTCAAGACTGTCATGGGTGGCTCAGGCTTGGCGGCTTATACACAAGAGCCATTTTTGGAAAATGGTGAAGTGGTTTGGCGCGATGCACCTCTGGAGTCCTTGGATGATTCTGTTCTGCGTCCAGTTGCTAAGCCCTTCGCGTCTGAGGGCGGCATGAAATTGCTGAAAGGTAATATTGGCCGCTCAGTGATCAAGATTTCGGCTGTGAAGCCGGATCATCGCAAGGTGGTTGCCCCGGCAGTGGTGTTCCATAGCCAGGAAGAGCTGCAAACAGCGTTCAAGCGCGGTGAGTTGGAAAAAGATTTTGTTGCTGTAGTTCGATTCCAGGGGCCGAAAGCTTGCGGAATGCCTGAATTGCATAAACTAACTCCACCGCTAGGTGTGTTGCAGGATCGCGGTTTTAAAGTTGCATTGTTGACCGATGGCCGGATGTCGGGCGCGTCTGGTAAAATTCCCGCAGCGATTCACATGACGCCAGAAGCATTGGATAACGGCCCTATTGGCCTGATTCGCGATGGCGATATGATTGAATTGGATGCTGAATCCGGCACGTTACAGCTGCTGATCAGTGAGGAAGAGCTGAATTCTCGCCAACCTGCCCAATGTGATTTGTCAGCTGTTCACTACGGTATGGGGCGCGAGCTGTTTGCGCCGCTGCGTGCCACAGTGGGCTTGGCTGAAGAAGGAGCTACTGTATTTAACTGGTAATAACCCGTTAAATCCCGGACCCCGAACCTGTGTTCGGGGTCTTCGTTTTTAAAAAGTAAATCCACTTTTCAAGATTCACAAACAGGATTACCCCACATGCTTGAAGCATTTGATTTTGTCATCTTTGGTGGCGCTGGCGATTTGGCTCTGCGCAAGTTGATTCCCGGTCTCTATCGCGCCCATCGCGAAGGCTCGTTGCCTGCTGGTTCACGCATTATTCCGACCTGCCGCAATACCCAAATGGTCGCTGAATACAAAGACAAGGTGCGTGCGGCAGCTGAGAAGCACCTCAACGCAGACGAATTTGTGGCTGCTGATTGGGACGAGTTTGCCAAGCGCCTGTTCCCTGTATTCGTCGATATAGGCACTAAAGATGAGCATTGGGATGCCCTCGCACAATTGCTTAACAGCGGTGGCAACAGCCAGCGCGTGTTCTATCTCTCTACTCCGCCATCAGTATTCAGCATTTGCTGTAAGCATTTGCATGAAACTGGTTTGATTACTGCTACCTCACGCGTAGTTGTAGAAAAGCCTTTAGGTTACGACGCTAAAACAGCGGAAGAAATTAACAGCCAGATCGCTGAATATTTCAAAGAAGATGCCATCTTCCGTATCGACCATTACCTCGGTAAAGAAACGGTACAAAACCTGTTGGCCCTGCGTTTTGCCAATGGCATGTTTGAGCATCTGTGGGATGCCAAATCCATCGATCACGTACAAATCAGCATTTCGGAAACCGTAGGCCTTGAAGGCCGTGCCAGTTTCTACGACGGCGCCGGCGCATTGCGCGATATGGTGCAAAACCACATCCTTCAGTTGCTGTGTCTGGTGGCGATGGAATCACCGAACAAAATGACTGCCGAGCGTATTCGCGCAGAAAAGTTAAAAGTGCTGGAAAATCTGCGTCCGTTGACCGGCAATACTGTTAAATACAACACCGTGCGCGGCCAATATGTCGCTGGTGAAATGAGTGGCAAACAAGTTCCAGGTTATCTGGATGAGTTGGGTCAACCGAGTAATACCGAGACATTCGTCGCTATTCGCGCCTACATCGATAACTCTCGCTGGGCTAACGTGCCGTTCTATTTGCGCACTGGCAAACGTATGAAGCAACGTTTTGCCGAAATCGTTATCCAATACAAAGATGTTGCGCACCGCGTGTATCCAGAATCAGCCGGTGCTTCCACGCCTAACCGCCTGATTATCCGTCTGCAACCGGAAGAGAGCATCAAGATCATCATGGTGTCCAAAGATCTGGAGAAGCATGAGACTCATTTGCGTCCCGTTGTGCTGAACCTGAACTTTGCTGATACCTACAAAGATTTCTACTCCGATGCCTACAAGCGTTTGATGTTGGATGCCGCTGCTGGTGACGCCAGTTTGTTTATCCATCGCGCTGAAGTAGATGCAGCCTGGTCGTGGATAGATCCGATTATTGAAGCCTGGCAACGTCCAGAGAACAAGCCGCATGGCTATATGGCGGGCAGCTGGGGTCCACAAGCGTCGGCGCAAATGCTGGCCAGTGATCGTCGTCGTTGGTTCTCTATTGACGAAGTTTTGTCGGGAGCCGATCAGGAATGGTAACCGAGCGTTTATTTGATAGCCGCGCAGACATGATTGCTGCGCTGCAAGTGGAATGTGAGACATCACTGCGTGAAGCGATTGAAGATCGCGGTGAGGCAACTTTTATGGTCTCCGGTGGTAGCACCCCCGAGCCACTCTACAAAGCATTGAGCAATTCTGATCTTGATTGGGAATCTGTTTACGTCGCCTTAGTTGACGAGCGTTGGGTTGATTTTGAGCACGACAAAAGCAACGAAGCATTTACGGTAAAACATTTAATCCAGAATAAAGCCGCAGTCGCTAATTTGGTTGGAATGAAGAATTCCGCTGAAACAGCAGCAGAGGGGCTAGATGATTGCGAAAGTGCGTATCAACAACTGGCACAACCGTTTGATGTGACTATTCTGGGTATGGGTTCTGATGGGCATACCGCATCATTGTTCCCGCACGCGCAAGGTTTGGATGAATCACTAGACGCTGAAGCTACACAATTGTGTGAGGCGATTATCGCCAAGCAAAGTGAAGTTACCGGTGCAATTACCGAACGCATGACCTTAACTCTCGCGGGTTTGCTGCGTTCTAAAACATTGGTGCTGTTGATTACTGGCGATGAAAAACTTGCCGTACTACGTGCGGCCCAAGCTGGTACCGATGTAAAAGAAATGCCGATTCGCGCTGTATTACAACAGCAAAAAGTGCCTGTTATTGTCTATTGGGCGCCGTGATTTTTTACCGAATTCCGAATGATTTGCGTGAGTCTTTGTGCAAATTAATTGTCGAACTTTTTTGAACAACGAGGGATATACAGTGGCTTTAACTATCGATCAAATTGTCAGAGTAGCGCCAGTCGTACCCGTTATGGTGGTAGAGCGTATTGAAGATGCTGTGCCTTTGGCCAGAGCGCTTTACAACGGTGGCTTAAAGGTATTGGAAATCACCCTGCGTACTCCCTGTGCGTTGGATGCTATCAGTGCGATGGTAGAAGATTTACCGGATGACGCCGTTATCGGTGCCGGTACTATCATTACTCCAGCCGATTTGGAGAAAGCAGTAAAAGCCGGTTCGACCTTTTTGGTAAGCCCAGGCACAACGCCAGCATTGATTGAAGCTGCTAAAGCATCGCCAGTTCCACTGTTGGCTGGTGTTGCTACCCCAACTGAAGCGATGAATCTGTATGTGCAAGGTTTTACCCATCAGAAATTCTTCCCTGCGGAAGCGGCTGGTGGTGTACCTATGTTGAAATCGATTGCCGGTCCTTTGCCGCAAATTACTTTCTGCCCAACCGGCGGTATTGATTTGGCAAAAGCACCGAGCTACCTGGCGCTGCCAAATGTACATTGTGTTGGCGGAACCTGGATGGCTCCTAAAGAATTAATGAAAGCCGGTCGCTGGGATGAAATTGAGCGTCTCGCACGCGAAGCAGCTAGCCTGCCACGGTAACGAAATCTGCAGGGGCGCATAAATTGCGCCCCTGCGCGTTTATTAATCCAAAGCACAGTGAATCTGTGCACCACCTACAGCAAAAGTTAGTGACGAGTTTACTTAGGAGAATGTAATGACTATTAGAGTGGCAATTAACGGTTACGGTCGTATCGGGCGCAATGTTCTGCGTGCGTTGTATGAATCAGGCAAGCGCAGTCAAATCCAAATCGTTGGTATCAACGATCTCGGTGATGCACACCTCAATGCTCACCTTACCAAATACGATTCGGTTCACGGCGGCTTTAGCGGCACTGTGAAATTTGAAGGCGACACCATGTTCGTTAATGGCGATGCAATCCGTATCACTGCCGAGCGTGACCCATCAAAATTGCCATGGGCTGAATTGAATGTTGATGTGGTGTACGAATGTACCGGCATTTTCACCAGCAAAGAAAAAGCAGGCGCTCATCTGGCGGCTGGTGCTAAAAAAGTCATTATCTCTGCTCCAGGTACTGATGTGGATGCAACTGTTGTATTTGGTGTAAACGATAAAGTGTTGAAAGCGACTGACACCATCATTTCTAACGCATCTTGCACCACTAACTGCTTGGCTCCTGTTGCCAAGGTGTTGAACGATAATTTCACTATCGTGCAAGGTTCTATGACCACGATTCACTCATATACTAACGATCAAGTGTTGTCTGACGTGTTCCACAAAGATATTTACCGTGCGCGTTCAGCGACCCAGTCAATGATTCCAACCACTACCGGTGCTGCTAAAGCAGTAGGTTTGGTGCTGCCGGAATTGAAAGGCAAGATGGATGGTATTTCTGTTCGTGTTCCAACTATCAACGTTTCTCTGGTTGACCTGAACGTATTGGTGGAAAAAGACGTAAGTGTTGAAGCTGTAAACGCTGCAATGAAAAAAGCCGCTGAAACTGAAATGCCCGGTGTGTTGGCATTCGTTGATGAGCCACTGGTTTCTATCGATTTCAACCACAACCCGCACTCCTCAAACTACGACTCATTGCAAACCAAAGTATATGGCAAGTGGGTAAAAGTATTGGCTTGGTACGACAACGAGTGGGGTTTCTCCAACCGTATGTTGGATAACACCATCGCATTGATGTCAGCTAAATAAGAGAGTCCATCATGTTAAGACGTACAAAAATCGTCAGTACTTTGGGCCCGGCTTCTGAGTCACCGGAAGTGCTTGAACGTTTGATTTTGGCTGGCGTTAACGTAGTGCGCTTGAACTTCTCCCATGGTTCACCGGAAGACCACAAGCGTCGCGCAGAAACTGTTCGCGCGCTGGCTGCCAAGCACAACCGTTTTGTTGCAGTATTGGGCGACCTTCAAGGTCCAAAAATTCGTGTTGCACGTTTTGCCGAAGGCAAAATCCATCTCAAAGTAGGCGACAAGTTTGTCCTCGACGCCTCACTGGGGCGTGATGAAGGCAATCAGCAGCAAGTGGGTATCGACTACAAAGAGCTTCCAAACGATTGTAAGCCGGGCGATGTATTGTTGCTGGATGATGGTCGTGTTGTACTGACCGTCGACAAAATCGAAGGCACTCGTATTTACACCACCACTAAAGTTGCTGGTCCTTTGTCCAACAACAAGGGCATCAACCGTCAAGGTGGTGGTCTGACTGCGCCGGCATTGACTGACAAAGATATCGCCGATATCAAAACCGCAGCAGAAATTGATGTGGATTATCTGGCTGTTTCTTTCCCTCGTTCAGCTGAGGACATGAACTATGCACGCAAGCTGATGCTTGAGGCTGGCGGTCGCGCTGGTTTGGTATCCAAGGTCGAGCGTGCAGAGGCGGTAGCTGATGACGAGACTCTGGATGGCATTATTGCTGCCAGTGATGCAGTGATGGTTGCGCGCGGTGATTTGGGTGTTGAGATTGGTGATGCAGCGTTGATTGGTGTACAAAAACGCATCATCGCTCGTTCACGTGCCCTGAACAAAGTGGTAATCACCGCGACTCAAATGATGGAGTCGATGATTAACAGCCCGTTGCCAACCCGTGCCGAAGTATTCGACGTGGCTAACGCCGTATTGGATGGTACCGACGCGGTAATGCTTTCAGCAGAAACGGCAGCAGGTAGCTTCCCGGTAGAAACCGTTGAAGCCATGGTGCGTATTATTCTTGGTGCAGAAAAACATCCTACGGCGAGTTTTGATAACTATCGTATGGATCAAGCATTCAGCACTATTGATGAATCTATCGCATTGGCATCAATGTTTACGGCGAACCATTTGGCCGGCGTGAAAGCAATTATTTGTTTCACTGAGTCGGGCAGTACCCCGCGTTTGATGTCTCGTGTTGGTTCGCAATTGCCGATTTTCGCATTCTCGCGTCACGTCAGTACCCAGCGTAAAGTGGCGATGTACCGCGGTGTGCAACCAGTTGCCTTCGACACTACTAGCGTTCCTTGTGCAGAAGATTTTGTGCAAGCAATTGGTATGTTGAAAGCGCAGGGCGACTTGGTGAATGGTGATTTGGTCATCGTCTCAAGTGGTGATACCACTGTCTTGGGCGGCACCAACACCATGAAGATCTTACGTGTTGATGACACCATGAAATAATTGTGACCTTAACGAAAAAAACGGCAGCTAGTCTGCCGTTTTTTTTGTCTAAAAATTATTACTGCTAGAGGAGGCGAATGGGATGCTACAAAAAATTGCTGCGATTTTTATATCTATGCTACTCAGTATGTCGTCAATTGCACTCGAATTAAAAGGCGAGTGGCAACAGGGTGGAGTGATTATCGGTAAGGCGCCTCAAGGAACAAAGGTGGAGTATCGTGGAAGACAATTGCAGCTTTCTCCTGCGGGGGAATTTGTAATTGGGTTAGGGCGGGATGCAGCACCGCAAGCCAGTATTTTTACTATCGATAGCAGTGGCCAGCGTCAAGAGCATACATTTATTGTTAAGCAGCGCACCTACAAGATTCAAAAAGTTACCGGGGTTCCGCAGCAAACTGTGGAGCCGGATCCAGCACAGATAGAGCGTGCCAAACGCGAAGCGCAAATGGCTGCTGATGCACGCAAAGGCGATTTACCGCTTACTTTTTTTTCGCAGAAATTTGAGTGGCCGCTTATCGGCCCTGTGACTGGTGTTTACGGCAGCCAGCGATTTTACAATGGCGTACCCAATTCGCCTCATTATGGTGTTGATATCGCAAAGCCAGTCGGTACTTTGGTAAAAGCGCCCGCAGGTGGAGTCGTTACGCTTGTGCATCCAGATATGTTTTTTTCTGGCGGGACGTTAATTATCGATCATGGACATGGCCTTTCATCAACCTTTATTCATTTGAACGAAGTGTTGGTGAAAAAAGGTGATGCCATTATCCAGGGGCAACCTATTGCTAAAGTCGGTAAAACAGGGCGCGCGACGGGGCCTCACCTCGATTGGCGTATGAACTGGTTTGAAGAGCGTGTCGACCCGCAACTGTTAGTCGATTCAATGCCTGCAGAATAAAAACCTCTCGAATTTTTATTCAATTAATTTTCAATGGTATTCCTGGCGGATTTGGTATGAAACGCATTGCCCTGATCGCTTTTACTTTTTGCGCCGGTGTTATTTTCACCCTGATTGCAGTGCAGGGTACATTCCGCGATTTACGCTTTGCTTTTTCTCCCTCACTGAATTTTGCGGACGGTGCCGGTTATGTTGGTGATCTTAATGCACAAGGAAAGTTAGAAGGGCAGGGGCGCATGAGTTGGACGAATGGCGCGAGCTATGATGGAGAGTTTCTGGGCGGACTATTTCATGGTAAAGGGCGTTTCGTGTCTGCGGGATTTGGAACCTATAAAGGAGATTACGCCCGTGGATTTATGGAAGGGCGCGGTATCCTGATTTATCCTGACGGTAGCCGTTATGACGGCGAGTTTGTTGCAAACCAGTTTGAGGGAAAGGGGCAGTTAACATATGCCTCTGGTGATTCCTATAAGGGAGATTTTGCAAACAACGAGATGGATGGTGTGGGTGTTTGGCGTTATGCCGATAAGTCTATCTATATCGGGCATGTATCCAAGGGTGTGCTTCACGGCAAGGGTGAGTTGCAGCGTGCAACCGGTGAGAAATACACAGGAGATTTTGTTGCAGGGAAAATGCATGGACAAGGTGTATTTGATGACGGCAAGGGAAATCGTTACAGCGGTGAATTTCAAAATGATAATTTTACTGGTGCAGGGCACTACGGTAGCGATGATGGTTTTACTTATGTCGGTCAATTTAAAAATTGGCGACTGAGTGGAAAAGGATTGCAAACTGATGCTGAAGGTAATCACTGGGAAGGTGAATATCAAGACGGCCAACTAGAGGGTAAGGGTAGTTTTATCGCCAGAGATGGTGAGCAGTACACGGGCGACTTTCAACATGGGAAATATGACGGACAAGGGAAATTGATTGCCAGTAATGGAGATATTTATGAAGGTGAATTTTCCTTCGGGCGGAAACACGGTAAAGGCGTACTGACTTACCGAACACCCATTGATAGCGTGAGCCGTATTGATGGTCGCTGGGAATATGGCCGATTGATCGATGGTGGTGATACAGTAAAAATTTTTACTCCTGAGGTTGTTGCGGAGCATGCACTGTATAAAGAGGCTGACCAACTCCATCGTGCGTTAGATTCACTGCAGGTTTCTGATCCGCAAAAAATTGAATTATATAGTTTGGTGGTGGCCGGTTACGGCACAGAAGAAGTGTTTCACCGCGAAAGCAAATTTATTGAAAATCTGTTTAGCTCCCAATATGGAAATCGTGCAACGGCAATTTACTTGACCAATAGTCAGCGTTCGCTGGACGAACAACCTTTCGCGACTTTAACCAGCATTCGCTCTGCGATTACGCGTATCGCTGAACGTATGGATAAAGAGCAGGATATCTTTTTTTTGTACGTTACCAGTCATGGCTCCAAAGACAAAAAAATCTCTTTGGATCACTCAGGGATAGCGTTGGCTGATATGGATGCGAAGTGGTTAGGCGATCTGTTAAAGGAAACGGGTATCCAGCACCGGGTGATTGTTTTGTCGGCATGCTTTTCTGGTGGCTTTATAGACGACCTTAAAGATTCGCACAGTTTGATTATGACGGCGGCTGCGGCCGACAAAACCTCATTTGGCTGTGCCGATGACAGCTTGTTTACCTACTTTGGCAAAGCTTATTTCAGAGAGTCGCTCCAGCCGGGGGTAAATTTTGACCAGGCATTTTTCAATGCAAAGAAGCTGGTATCTAAATGGGAAAAGGAGCAGAAAATTACCAAATCCAACCCTCAGATCTACTCGAACCCTAAGGTTGTGGAGCAGCTAAATCGTTGGCAAAGTGAGCTTCTCCAGACCCCTGCTAATAATTTGCAACCCTAATTGCGACTCTGGCTGCGTGGCTCTAGAGACAGGGCTGCAAAAGGCAGTGTAAGATACCGCCCCCGGTTGGCCTAAGCGTGACCTAAGACCATGATAGATAAAAAATTACTTAGTATTTTGGTGTGTCCTGTTAGTAAAGGCGAGCTTGAGTATCGCCCTGAGCAACAGGAATTGGTGTGTTGGGTGAGTGGTTTGGCCTATCCCATCCGCGATGGAATTCCCGTCATGCTAGAGCACGAAGCACGTAAGTTGAGTGCCGAAGAAATTGAAGAGCATCACGCCTGATCAAGCGGGTTCTGCTCGTACTAACCAGATCGCATAAATTTGACATTTAGTGGATGCAATATGAAGAGCGCAGAAATTCGCGACGCCTTTTTGAAGTACTTTGAAAGTAAAGGTCACACCATTGTTGCCAGTAGTTCGCTGGTTCCAGAAAATGACCCGACTTTGCTGTTTACCAATGCCGGTATGAACCAATTCAAAGATGTCTTTCTTGGCGGCGATAAGCGTTCTTACAATCGTGCCACCAGCTCCCAACGCTGTGTTCGTGCTGGTGGTAAGCATAATGATCTCGAAAATGTTGGTTACACCGCTCGTCACCACACTTTCTTTGAGATGTTGGGCAACTTCAGTTTTGGCGATTACTTCAAGCGCGATGCCATCAAATTTGCGTGGGAATTTTTAACTGTAACTTTGCGTATTCCTGCTGAAAAACTATGGGTTACCGTCTATGCATCAGACGATGAAGCCTACGATATCTGGAATAAAGAAGTAGGTGTTCCCGCTGAGCGCCTAATCCGCATCGGTGATAATAAAGGTGCGCCGTACGCATCGGACAACTTCTGGGCAATGGGCGATACCGGCCCTTGTGGCCCTTGTACCGAAATATTCTACGATCACGGCGCTGATATCTGGGGTGGTCCACCAGGCTCACCAGAGGAGGATGGCGACCGCTACATCGAAATCTGGAACAACGTGTTCATGCAGTTCAATCGCACTGCTGATGGCGTTTTACATCCGCTACCCGCACCTTCGGTGGATACCGGGATGGGGCTTGAGCGTATTTCTGCCGTTATGCAACACGTGCACTCCAACTACGAAATCGATTTGTTCCAACACTTGCTGAACGCAGCTGCTGCGGCAACTGGCACCAGCGATATGGAAAACAAATCCCTGCGCGTAATTGCCGACCATATCCGCTCTTGTTCTTTCCTGATTAGCGATGGTGTTGCTCCATCTAATGAAGGTCGTGGTTATGTGTTGCGCCGCATTATTCGCCGTGCGATTCGCCATGGTAACCAACTCGGTCAAAAGCAGCCTTTCTTTCACAAGCTGGCAAAGTCTTTGGCTGAGGTGATGGGTGATGCCTATCCCGAGTTGCACAAGAACATTGCGCAGATCGAACGCGTATTGCTGCAGGAAGAAGAGCAGTTTGAAAAGACTCTCGATAAGGGTATCGCCGTTCTTGAGGATGCGTTAAGTAAGCTTTCCGGTACAGAAGTTCCCGGTAAAGTGGTGTTCACTTTATATGATACCTATGGTTTCCCGGTCGACTTGACTGCTGATATTGCGCGCGAGCGCGGCCTGACGATTGATCAGGAAGGCTATGAAGCAGCAATGGCAGAGCAGCGTGCCCGTGCTCGAGCAGCCGGCAGCTTTAAGGTTGATTACAACGCGGCCGGACTTGATTTGCCTGCTAGCGAGTTTCTTGGCTACAGCTCATTGGCGGAGCAGGGCAATGCGCTTGCCCTGGTTAAAGATGGCAAAAAAGTAGAGCGTTTGGTTGAGGGTGAAGATGGTGCTGTGGTTCTGGATCGCACACCTTTCTACGCAGAGTCTGGTGGTCAAGCTGGCGATTGCGGATATATCGAGCTGGGTGCGAACCGTCTCGAAGTGCGTGATTGCCAGAAGCAGGGTGCATCCAGCCTGCACATTGTCCGTGTCCTTCAAGGCGCAATTTCAGTTGGAGATAGCGTTTCCTCCAAGGTAGACGCTAATGTGCGTCAAGCGACAGCGCTCAACCATTCTGCCACCCATCTTATGCACGCAGCCCTGCGTAAAATTCTCGGTGAGCACGTGACCCAAAAGGGCTCTTTGGTCGATTCAGAACGTTTGCGCTTCGACTTCTCGCATTTTGAAGCGGTTACTGCCGATCAATTAAAGACGATTGAAACTCTGGTGAATGACCAAATTCGCGCCAACTCATTGGTTGCTACCGAGCTTTGCGACATGAATGCCGCCAAGGCTAAAGGCGCAATGGCTCTCTTTGGGGAAAAATATGGTGATACCGTGCGCGTCCTGACCATGGGTGATGGCTTCTCCGTTGAGCTTTGTGGGGGTACCCATGTTAATCGCACGGGTGACATAGGTTTGTTCCGCATCACCTCTGAATCCGGCGTTGCCGCAGGTATTCGTCGTATCGAAGCAATCACCGGTACTAAAGCCCTTGAGCTGTTTGATCGGGTTGAAGGTCTGGTTGATACCGCAGGCCGTAGCCTAAAGGCTAACCGCGAAACATTGATTGAAAAGCTGGATGCATTGGTAGCGCAGAATCGCAAGCTGGAAAAAGATCTTGCTGCGCTTAAAACCAAATTGGCGACCGCAGGAAGTGGCGATGTTCTCTCTCAGGCTGTCGATGTTGCAGGTATCAAGGTGTTGGCATTGCATCTTGAAGGTGCCGATGCCAAATCACTACGAGAGACAGCTGATCAATTCAAAAACAAGCTTGGCTCTGCAGTGGTTCTTCTTGCCGCAATCGAAGGCGATAAAGTGGCGCTGATAGCGGGTGTTACACAGGACGTTACTGGTAAGGTAAAGGCTGGCGATCTGATGGGTTATGTTGCAGGTCAGTTAGGTGGTAAAGGCGGTGGTCGTCCTGATATGGCACAGGGTGGTGGTACTAATGTCGCTGGTCTTGATGCAGCATTGGCGTCTGTTGTGCCTTGGGTAAAAACTACGCTCGGCCAATAACTGTACAGAAATTTGAAGGAAGTGTGATTAAACCGTTTTAAATCGTCCGTTTGGGTTAACTTTTGTTGCAATCTGGTGTTTAATTGGCGCCTTTTTGTGATCTGGTTAGTAAGTAATAGCAATCGTCAATTGATAAAGGATAGGCTGTAATGAGCTTATTAGTACAGAAATACGGTGGCACCTCTGTTGGTTCCATTGAGCGTATTGAGCAAGTCGCGGACAAAGTGGCGGGTTTTCGTGCACAAGGGCATGAAATGGTTGTAGTGCTCTCCGCTATGAGTGGCGAGACTAATCGTTTGATCGGTTTGGCGCAGCAAATTCAAGACACTCCCGATCCACGTGAATTGGATGTGTTGGTTTCCACTGGTGAGCAAGTGACTATCGCACTCTTGTGCATGGCGCTAAAAAAACGTGGTGTTGATGCCCGTTCCTATACCGGTGGACAAGTGCGGATTTTGACCGACAATGCGCATACTAAAGCGCGTATTCAGTCTATTGATGAAGCAAATATGCGTGCCGACCTCAAGGCTGGTCGCGTAGTGGTAGTTGCCGGCTTCCAAGGTGTTGATGAGCAAGGCAATATCACTACCCTTGGCCGCGGTGGCTCAGATACAACCGGTGTTGCGCTTGCTGCTGCATTGAAAGCAGACGAGTGCCAGATTTATACCGACGTGGACGGTGTATATACCACTGATCCGCGTATTTGCGAGCGTGCGCGTCGCTTGGAAAAGATTACCTTTGAAGAAATGCTGGAAATGGCCAGCCAAGGTTCCAAAGTCCTTCAAATTCGCTCGGTAGAATTTGCTGGTAAATATAAGGTGCCTCTGCGTGTTCTGCACAGTTTCAAAGAAGGCCCAGGAACTCTTATTACCCTCGATGAGGAAGACTCAACTATGGAACAACCCATTGTTTCCGGTATTGCATTTAACCGTGATGAAGCCAAAGTAACTGTTGCCGGTGTACCTGATACCCCCGGTGTAGCAGCAAAAATCCTTGCACCTATAGGTGCTGCCAATATTGAGGTTGATGTTATTGTTCAAAACGTGTCTGCTGATGGCACTACAGACCTGACATTTACTGTGCACAAAAATGACATGAACAAGGCTGTCGCCGTATTAGAGACCGTGGCCAAAGAAATTGGCGCGCGCGAAGTGCGCAGTGATGATAAGGTAGCTAAAGTATCTATTGTTGGTGTTGGTATGCGCTCCCATGCAGGTGTTGCATCGAGCATGTTTACTGCTTTGGCAGAAGAGCGTATCAACATTCAGATGATTACCACATCGGAAATTAAAATTTCGGTGATCATTGATGAGCGTTACTTGGAGTTGGCTGTGCGTAGTTTGCACACCGCTTTTGGTTTGGATGCCGAACCGTCAGAAGGCCGTGTGAGGGGCTAAGCCTTCTAATAAACGGCGGTTTAGTTAAGGTGTTTGAGTGGCATTACTGTTTACTTTAAAAATAGACAGAAAAATGTTGAGGGTTTCTTCCCTTTCGCAAAAAGTAGGCGATACTTACTTCCAGACATTTAATTGTCGGGATGTGATAGGGGGTATTCAGGGGGCGGTGGTGGCAAGGGTTGTCTAAATCGTACTCTTACAGGATGAGTGAAGGAGATTAAAGATGTTAATTTTAACTCGCCGTATTGGCGAAACCTTGATGGTAGGTGACGAGGTTACCGTTACCGTATTAGGTGTTAAAGGCAACCAGGTTCGTATTGGTGTCAACGCTCCTAAAGATATTGCGGTGCATCGCGAAGAAATTTATCAGCGTATCCAACGTGAAAAACAAAATCAGGAAGAGCAGGACAGCTAAGTTTTTCTTAATTGTTTTGTTATTCAATGTTTTTCAGCTACGCGGCGACATGAGAAATCATTCGCCGCGTAGGCATTTTTGGAAATTGGTTTTTTTAAATAGATCGTCATTTGAATATTAATTATTCAACTTGAAAATATTCGGCATTTTGTTCTGTAAATTTATCTTTAAGACTTTGATTTTTAGAGAATTATGGTATTATGCCGCACCTGTTGAGACGGAGCTTACTTTGTTTCGACAGACGTGGAGAAGTGGCCGAGTGGCCGAAGGCACTCCCCTGCTAAGGGAGCATACCTCAAAAGGGTATCGGGGGTTCGACTCCCCCCTTCTCCGCCATTGAATTCAAACAAAAAGCCCAATCGAAAGATTGGGCTTTTTGTTTTTCGGTTGTTTAAATTTCTTGGAGCGTAGGTTGTGTTGGGTCGCGCAGGCTGAGCGCAACGATGCCTGACAACATTCTTTTTAGTGCGAAAAGCCAATGAAAAAGCCGATGTTTTTGCATCGGCTTTTTTATTAATCGCAAATAATTAATGATTACAGTGCGCTGATCTTTTGAATCTGCTCGCGTAATTTTTCCACCGCAATTTTATTTTCTGCAACGCGATTACGCTCGTTCGCAACAACTTCCGCTGGCGCTTTTGCAACAAATGCTTCATTGCCAAGCTTGGTTTCTGTGCGCTCAATATCCTGAATTAATTTGTTGCTCTCTTTGGTGAGGCGAGCTATTTCAGCATCTTTGTCGATCAGTCCGGCCATAGGTACCAAAATTTCCATTTGGCCTACCAATGCAGTAGCAGACATAGGCTCTGCATCGCCTGCATTTAACCAGGTAACGCTTTCAAGCGATGCTAATTTTTTCAGGAATTGTTGATTGTTGGTCAGGCGCTGCTGATCGTCACTGGTGCCGTTTTTAAAGAGCACTGGCAGATCTTTAGCGGGGGAAATATTCATCTCACCACGAATGTTGCGCACGCCTAAGACTACAGCTTGCAACCACTCAACATCATTCAATGCCTGTTGATCGATCTTGCTGTCATCTGCCTGCGGGTATTGTGCATGCATGATTGTCTCGCCAGTCGCACCGGAAAGCGGCTTAATTATTTGCCAGATTTCTTCGGTGATAAAAGGCATCAGTGGATGCACTAAACGCAAAATAGTTTCCAGTACTCGCACCAGTGTGCGGCGAGTACCTTTCTTTTGTGCTGCTGTTGCATCAGCATTAAACAAAACAGCTTTAGTTGCTTCCAGATACCAGCTGCAGTATTCATCCCAAACGAATGAGTAGATTGCTTGAGATGCTAAATCCAGGCGATAGTTATCCAGATTTTCTGTTACGGTTTTTTCAGCGATTTGCAACTTGCTGATGATCCAGCGATCACCCAGTGACAATTCATAATCAGTTGAACCATCTTGTCCGCAGTCCTGATTTTCGCACTGCATCAGCGTGAAGCGCATGGCGTTCCAGATTTTGTTGCAGAAGTTGCGATAGCCTTCTACGCGGCCCATATCGAATTTAATATCGCGGCCAGTCGATGCGAGTGAGCAGAAGGTGAAGCGCAATGCATCGGTTCCGTACGCCTGGATTCCCTCCGGAAACTCTTTGCGTGTTTGCTTTTCAATTTTGCCTGCATCTTTTGGATTCATTAAACCGGTGGTGCGTTTTTGCACAAGGGTTTCCAAATCAATGCCATCGATAATATCGAGTGGGTCGAGCACATTGCCCTTGGACTTGGACATTTTCTGGCCTTGGCCATCGCGCACCAAGCCGTGTACGTATACGGTTTTGAACGGAATTTGCGGCGAGCCATCTTCATGCTTCACCAAATGCATGGTGAGCATAATCATGCGCGCAACCCAGAAGAAAATAATATCGAAACCGGTCACCAACAAATCAGTCGGATGGAATTTTTTCAAGAATTCCGTTTGCTCTGGCCAGCCGAGTGTAGAGAAAGTCCACAGTCCGGAGCTGAACCATGTATCCAGTACATCTTCGTCCTGATTCAGTTTTACATCCGCACCGAGGTTGTATTTGCTGCGCACTTCGGCTTCATTGCGACCAACATAAACTTTGCCGCTTGCGTCATACCATGCTGGGATACGATGGCCCCACCACAATTGACGACTGATACACCAATCCTGAATGTCACGCATCCACGAGAAGTACATATTCTCGTATTGCTTCGGCACGAATTGGATTCGACCGTCTTCAACCGCTGCGATTGCAGGCTCTGCTAATGGTTTGGTGCTTACATACCATTGATCAGTTAACCATGGTTCGATCACTACACCTGAACGATCACCGCGCGGTACTTTCAAGCCGTGGTCATCAATTTTTTCTAGCAACTCAGCTGCTTCAAATGCGGTAACAATTTGTTTGCGCGCTTCATAGCGATCAAGGCCAGCGTATTGAGCGGGCAGGGTGCCATCGAGTTGGGTGTTGAGGCTGCCATCCAAATTAAAAATTTGTGCAACGCCTAAAACTGCCGCGTTTTTATCGAGCACATTAATTAATGGCAGGTTGTGGCGCTTGCCTACTTCATAGTCATTAAAATCGTGTGCGGGCGTAATTTTCACGCAGCCAGTTCCAAATTCACGATCAACGTAATCATCGGCAACGATTGGAATCAAACGATTAACCAATGGCAGCAGGACAAATTTACCGATCAGGGATTTGTAACGCTCATCTTCAGGATGAACTGCAACAGCGCTATCGCCCAGCATGGTTTCAGGGCGAGTGGTCGCAACGACCAAATAATTTTTGCCGTCAGCGGTGGTGGCACCATCCGCTAATGGATAACGCAGATTCCACAGTGAACCTTTTTCGTCGTGGTTTTCTACTTCCAGATCAGAAATGGCGGTGTGCAGTTTTGGGTCCCAGTTCACCAGACGTTTGCCGCGATAAATCAAACCGTCATCAAACAAGCGAACAAACGCTTCCTGCACTGCGGTAGATAAACCGTCGTCCATGGTGAAACGTTCGCGGCTCCAATCTACTGATGAGCCCAAGCGACGAATTTGGCGAGTGATGGTGCCGCCGGATTGCTCTTTCCATTCCCAGACTTTTTCGAGGAATTTTTCGCGGCCAAAATCGTGGCGGCTCACGCCTTGCGCAGCCAATTGACGCTCAACTACCATTTGGGTGGCGATACCGGCATGGTCAGTACCCACTTGCCACAAAGTATCGTCGCCTTGCATGCGGCGATAACGAATCATGGTATCCATTACCGCATTGTTGAAACCATGCCCCATGTGCAGGCTGCCAGTGACATTCGGTGGTGGGATCATCATGCAGTACGGGGTTCCATCTCCTGCAGGCTTGAAATAGCCTTTCTCTTCCCAGGTTTGGTACCACTCGCGTTCGATAGCATGGGGTTCGTAGGTTTTATCCATAGCGATATCTGGCTCTCGTTGACTGCCGCCGGATTTTGATCACAAGGCGGGAAAAATGAACAAAAATTGGGTGGCGATTATAGCGGTTTAACGCATTAAGGCCTAGGAATTCCGGGGTTATGTAGGTGCTGAAGTCTGATGCTGGTGTAACATAGCGGGCGTATCTGGTAATTAAAGTGAAGGCACTATGGTAACAAATACATCGAGTGAGCCGATTGATGCGGTCATTATGTGGGTTGACGGATCTGACCCCTTGCATGCAGAAAAATTAAATCGCTATCTGCAGCAGCTGGGTGGTGGTCGACCAGTTGCGGCTAGTAAAACCCGCTTCCATCATGCGGGAGAGTTGGATTATTGCGTTACCTCATTGTTGAAGTTTGCGCCTTGGTTGCGCACAATTTTTATTGTTACTGATAATCAGCGCCCGGCACTGATGGAGTCAATCAGAGGTACGTTATTTGAACAAAAAATAAAAATTGTCGATCACACAGAAATATTTAAAGGTTATGAATCCTGTTTGCCCAGTTTTAATAGCATGGCAATTAGCAGTTTGCTTTGCAAAATTCCCGGGTTGGCTGAACAGTTTCTGTATCTTAATGATGATTTTATGTTGATCCGACCTGTACATCCGGAGGATTTTTTCCGAGGCCAAAAAATAGTGGTGCGCGGCCGATGGCGCAAGCTGGATTCATCAAACTTATTAAAGCGAGTGGTTAATTGGCTGCGCAATCGAAGGCCTTCGGAAAACAAAAAAAATCGTATCAGTTTTTGGGGGTTGCAGCAGCGTTGTGCAGAACTGTTAGGCTTTGAGCGCAATTATTTTCGTTTGCCGCATGTGCCTCATGCATGGAAAAAAAGCAGTTGGGAGCAGATCTTTATCCAGTATCCCACGGAGATATACACCAATATCAGCGGGCAGCTGCGTAGCGCCTTACAATATGTGCCGGAAAGTTTATCTGCACACTATCATTTAAAACACAATCTGGCGTGGGTAGATAACTCGCGAATCAATATGCAATTAAAACCCTGCGAGCAATCGTTGTGGCGGATTAAAGCCAAGTTATATAGCGCAGAAAAAAAGGAAAATATTATTTTTGCATGTGTACAAAGCATTGAAAGTGCTCCACCAGAAAAGCAACGGCTCATATTTCAATGGTTAGATCAACGGATTGGTTCCCTTGAGCAGTTGTTAAAAAAGTAATTGCTCGTCCTTGAGTTATTAATTGATTGTTATTCCATTTGGTACATTCTTTTGCGATACAAAATGGAAGGCAAAAGCACATGTGCCAATGCTTGTTGCTGATCCGTTTTTTCCACTGGCACTGTTAGCAGGCCTACATGCTTGGTGGCGGGTTCATAAGTTGCAGCAATAGCGGTTTCGTCCGGTTTTAAAATCGTGAGCTTATACTGCGCATCAGTTTCCTTCATTAATGCAAAATAATCTTCAAATTGGATCAATGCGCGGCCTGGGCTTGCATTATCTGCAGCAAAGTCCCTGCCTAGCATTGGGTGTTTACCCGAAATTCCCATCAGCGATAACAGCGTTGGAGCCAGGTCGATTTGGCTGGCTACACGCTTGATGGTTTTGGGCTGAATGTCCGCTCCAAGAATTACGCCAGGTATATGAAATTTGTTTACCGGTACCAGCGTGTCGCCGTATACGCGATTGTCGTGATCGGCGACCACCAAAAATACTGTGTTCTTCCAGTAGGAGCTGGCTTGCGCTTTTTTGATAAATTCACCTAGGGCATAGTCAGCGTATTTAACAGCATTGTTAACAGTGCCTTTAGGCTCCTCATGTAATTGAATGCGCCCGTCGGGAAATTCAAATGGTGCATGATTGGAAGAGCTAAATATCAAACTAAAAAATGGTTGATCTTTTTGGCTGAGCTCCACTAAGTGATTGTGCGCGTGATTAAAAAGGTCTTCATCGCTTGCTCCCCAACTTCCAACAAACTGGGGGTTCTTGATATCTTTAAAGTCGATAATTTGCTCAAAACCATTGCCAGTGAAAAAACTGCGCATATTGTCAAAGTGGGCTTCACCGCCGTAAATAAATTCGGTGTGGAATCCCTGGCGTTCAAGGATGTCGGCAATGGTAAAGAAGTTTTTTTGCGATAACGACAGTTTTACTACGCTTTGAGCCGGAGTGGGCATAAAACCGGCAACAACTGCCTCAATGCCGCGTACGGAACGAGTTCCGGTTGCATACAGCTGCTCAAACCACCATCCCTGATTTTTTAACTTTTCCAGCTCCGGTGTTACTGCAACACCGCCAAGACTTTCAACAAAAGTTGCCCCCAAACTTTCTTCCAGCACTATCACCAGATTCAAGGGTTTTTCACGGGTAATCGCCGCAGTGTGTTGATGTAGGGTGGGAAAATTTTTACTGGTGAATTGATAATTTTGTAGCCATGGCCATTGCAGGTTTTGTTGCACGACATCCGCTTGTGCCATCTTGCCGTAAATCTCACTCGATTTGGCTTCATGTTTCATGTTGTACATGGCGAATACAACGGAATAGCTGGAGCTGATCACTAACGAATTAACTAATGCGTCGCCAGTGATTGCAAAGAGAGCAGGGTTCGCTGGACGGTGTTGCGTAGTTGAGCGGATAGCCATGCCTAATACCAGAATCAATACTGGCCAGATCATTACCAAATAAATATAGGAAATGTGGTAGCTATTTTGTTTTCGATCTTTAATAAGTTTACTTGCAACTAAAGTCAAAACGACAGTTAGAAAAATGCCGCCGAGAAAAGGGGCGCGAAAACCATTCCAAAGAGTCGCAAAAACTTCTTTGGGGTATTTAAGGTATTCGACAAATAAACGGTTCGGGCGAATGTCGTATTGCTGGATAAATGCGGGCGTTGCCAGCTCCATAAAAATAAGCAGGCCAAGCCCGATGACTGCCCAGTAGTAGGTAAATTTATTCCACGTCTGCTGCCATTGATTCGGTCTCCAAAATGGCATCAATAGTATTGGGATAAGTACCCATAAACTCACCATAATTAAGTCGGCTCTGACCCCCTGGATAAGCATTTGTAACACTTTGCCCGTTGGTTCCACTCTGTCCCATTGCCATAGGATTAGTAGCATTCGGCTTATGGTAAGAATTAATAGGCTCAGCCCGAACATGCGCAATAAGAAACGCAGGTGACCAGAAAAAAGAACATGGAAATAGTTATTGATATTCATGTTTAAGCCATATTTTGGTTGAAGATTATTTCGGCTACAGATCCAGTTATTGAATCAGATTCTTATCTGGCCCTCAAAGGTAGTTATTTGGAAGGCAAGGGATTGGTCATTATAGAGCTGTGCTTAAGTGATTGGTATCAAATCTGGTCAGCTTCATGAGACTTGGTGATGGTTTGGGCATTATGAGCTGTTTTTGATTTGGTTAAGTTTGTGTCTGAATAATTTCCTAGCTGGTACAATGATGATCTGATTCAGATATAGCTGCGCCCTGCAATGTCATGCAGGGTTTAGTTCCTGCTGCTCGATAATTTCAGGTAACTTCCAGTGTCCTTTCAATCCAACATTGTTAAAAAAGTCCTAGGCAAATACACCGGAGTTGTACATCCGGATTTTGACACCCCCGCCATGAATAATTGGTTGGTAGATTTACCTGCTAGGCTGCAAGAGTGTGTTAGTGAGCAGCTTTCATTCGGTCCTGACTATGTAATCAAGCTGACTCTACCGGAGGGGGTTGGTGGCGAAGTAATTGCCTTAAAAATTTTTAAGCGGCAGGGACTATTTAAAGATTGGTACGACCAGCGTTATGGTTCTAAAGCTCAGCGCTCTTTTGATGCCGCCTGTTATTTACAATCTCATCAGATCGGTACGCCGGCGCCGATTGCCTGGTTGGATCATTGGAGCAATGGTCGCTTATTAGAAAGCTATTATCTTTGTTTGTTTGATAAGGCTCCTTGCCTACGCGATTTGCTATCGGAAATTTTGCATGACCGGCGCGATAATGCGCCGCTACTGGATTTAATGCAATTGGTGGCTCCTGCCGTAAGAGCAATGCACGATGCTGGTTTTATGCATGGCGATATGGGCAATCAAAATATTCTTCTGCCTAAAAGAACTGATGGGAGTTGGGGGCAGCCGCAGTTTATTGATTTAAATCGCTGTAAAATTTCTCCTTCTGGATTGTCAACGGATGAGTGCGCGTTTGATATTTCACGCATGATTTTGCCTGGCGCCTATTTGAAGATTTTCAAACTCATTTATTCTCATCATGAAGATGTGTCAGTAGATCTTGATAATCAGGAACAAAAATATCGCATACGTTATGAGCGGCATCGCGCATCGCGTAAATATCGTCGTCCGTTACGTTACCTCCGCAATAAAAAGAGATCGACACAACGCCCTGTTTATCCGCTGTTAAAAGATATCTGGCTATGGGATGAAAAATCTGCCCAACCTATGATTGCTTTGGATGCGCGCGAAAAGCGTCAACAACGTCAGCTAAGTTATTTGCTGCGGATGTTTGTGCGTGCTCTGCGGCTGTTGCCGGGAATTTATCGGCGTTATCAAAAGCAAATGGGTGCTAGTTACCAACAGTCAATCAATCTGCGGGGACGAATCGGTATTGCGGTTCATCCTCATCCAGATTACATAGAGCAGGAGGTGTCTTTGTTGGAGGAGTTGGGTAATCCTCCGGTACTGATTCGTTTTTGTCATCATGAAACTCCCGCTGATTGGGAGCGTGGTATTGAACTGGTTAGTAGCCTGCATCAGCGAGGAGTTTTGATTACGGCTGCAATTTTGCAGGATCGGCGCGCAGTAACTAATCCCGGCGAATGGAGTAGGTTTTTGGAGTTGGTTGTCTCCGCCGTTGTCGATAAAGTTGAACAGATAGAAATCACCCATGCGATGAATCGTGTCAAATGGGGTATTTGGAGTGATCGTGAGTTTGCTGCTTTGTTGGAGCCTGCATTTGCACTGCAGGCGCGTTATCCACAAGTGAAATGGATCGGTCCAGCATGCATCGATTTTGAATACATGCCGATGTTAACGGCATTGGCAGCAGTACCAAAAGGTTCAAAATTTTCGGCCTTATCGCATTTGCTCTATGTTGATAGGCGCGGCGCACCTGAAAATAAGCAGGGTTCTTTTTCCACTCTGGAAAAAACCGCATTATTGCGCGCAGTGGCTGAAGGCTCAAAACATACGGAAAATCGTGTAGTTATTTCGGAAGTGAATTGGCCGATAATAGATACAGACGAATGGTCTCCTGTAACTTGCCCTTATGTAACACCCAAATGGCGGCGATTGCGTCCAGGCGAGACAGAAGATGAATATGCAAACTACTTGGTCCGGTTTTATTTAATTACCTTATGCTCCGGGCATGTTGATCAAGTGTTTTGGTGGCGCCTGTCTGCGTACGGCTATGGTTTGATCGATGATTTGCACGGGTTTCGTCAGCGACCCGCTTTTGCTGCATTAAAGATGTTGTTAAAAACATTAGGTGATGCTGTATTTGTGCGCAAATGGACGACTAGTGATTCGCTTTATTTATTGGAATTTGAACGGGGTGGAAATAAAATTCGTGTGGCTTGGATCCATGGCGTAACTGTCGAAAGTCTCCCTGAATTTGCATTTACTCGGGTAATGGATCGCGATGGTAATGTACTGGAGCATTGGCAATTATCGGAACTACCGTTGTATTTTATTTAGTATGTTTTAACTCTAAAGGAGTAATTGGGTTGCTATGTCGAGTGAAAATTTTCACCCTATTGATGCGGTAGTTACTTGGGTTGATGGGCAAGATCCTAAGCATCTGAAAAAATTAAATGCATATATCGCTGAATTAGGTGGGCAGCGGCCTGTTACGGCTGATCCCACTCGCTTTCATGACGACGGTGAAATTAACTACTGCATTGTCTCATTGCTCAAATTCGCTCCTTGGCTGCGTTACATCTATATCGTAACGGATGATCAGGTGCCAGATATCTTTAATCAGCTAAAGGGGACTGAGTGGGAGGAGAAGGTTAAGTTGATTGATCACAAGGATATTTTTATAGGTTATGAGCATGTTTTACCTACCTTTAATGCACGTAGCATAGTTACGATGCTTTGGCGAATCCCGGGGTTGTCGGAGCGTTTTCTATTTTTAAATGATGATTTTTCATTGATTCGCCCTGCTAAGCCTGAACATTTTTTTCATGAGGGCGGAATTGTTGTTAGGGGGCAGTGGAAAAAAATAAATGACAAACTCTTGCTGAATGCCTTAAAGCAAGGCTGGTTTAAGTTTTTTTCAAAAAGCCGCAAGCAGCTTTTAAAGGATAGGGCCAAGCACAGAAATGCACTAAAAGGTGCTGCAAAACTAGCAGGATTTAGTGATAAATATTTTTTAACTCATCACGAACCGCGACCGCTGCGTGTGTCGACCATTGCAAATTTCTATTCCGCAAACCCCCAAGTGTTCACAGATAACCTGACGCCGAAATTAAGAGATCCAAGACAGTTTTTAACTGAGGCTTTGGCTACTTATTTAGAAATGAAGTCTGGAACGGCAATTGTTGATAATGTGATTTGGTCATTAAAAATTGTTCCTCCGGAACAAGCAGATCAGGATCTTCGCGCACGGATGGAGAAGGCACAAGTTGACGAAAATTGTCTTTTTGTCTGCCTGCAGAGTTTAGAGAAGGCTCCGCCTGAGTTGCATCAGCATATTATTAATTGGCTGGATCGCAGAATTGGTTCGCTGGATGATTTATTGGCTGAGAAGAGTCTTGCGTAGTAATTCGATAGTTCCAGTAGCGCATAAAAAGCACAGGAAAATTTTGTTCCTGTGCTTTTTTTAAATTCCCCAGTATTTCATTGTCTTGCGCAGTTTGAATTTGCGCCATAAATTCCAGGGCTTACTTTTCGGGTTTTTCCCTCCTCGAGTAACAAAAGTATCAATCGCTTCCAAAATTCGCTCGGCAGATTTTCCATCGCGGGCAGGGTGAATTTCAGCTCCGAATTGCGCGATTGCGTTCATTAGTTCCGGCGGGCGAGACAAGGCTGTGCGGATGGCGGGTTCAAAATCTTCCACCTTGTCTATGTCGATAAGCTGTGGTCCGGGGCGGCGATTTTTGAAAGTAACTACCGGCTTACGTGTCAGTAAAAATTCGCTGAGTGCTGATGATGTGTCTGAGCACATCATGTCAGCATCCATAAACAACTCCAGAATATTGTCTGCATCGGAAAATACTAGGTGCTCATTCTCCAATGCTTTGAATTTAGCGCGTGTTTCCGGATTCATTTTGGGATGAAGTGTTACCACCCATTTCCACTCCCCGGTTTGGCTCAGGCGCTTTACCTCAGGATACAGAGTTTCAGCAGCACTCCAGGAAGGCGAAAAGGTGGAGTGATACAAAATAGTTGGCGGTGTTTTAACGGGTGGTAATTGGGCGGGTAGTTGGGAGAAAAAATAGTCCAGTTTTGGCCAGCCGGTTTCGATCACAGCAAAGTGTTGTAATTTATCGGCTAGCGCTACGAATTGGCTGGTGTCCCTGGGGCCGGTAGTGCAGTACAAATCAAAAAAGCCGCGAACATAAATATGCCGTGGTTTACCCGCATCAAAACCATGAAAGGTTTGCACTTTAATGCCGGGGAAAAAATGCGGCACCATGTTGTTTGGGGTAATTACGGCGATGGGATTCCAGCGCATAACATCATCGACAGTACTCAGCAGCTGGTCGCCGTCTTGCAAATCCTCGGCGCCTGGGCCATTGAAAAACCAGGCAACCTTATCGCCGCGAGCTTTTATGGCGGCATCAATAGGTCGCATGATTGCCTGGGTATAGCGCTCTGAACCATAAAATAAATAGTGTTTGCTCATAATATCCAGGCTTTTTTGTCGAGTACGGGCGAGTAATTATTTGCTTTTAAGAAAGCGCGACATCTGTTCGATAGCATGGGTAAGTACCTCTGGTGGTAACTCACGGCGCTCTACCGGGTCGTAGTTTTGGTCTACCACATCTATATCGCCCAGCGGGTCGATCAGGTAAAGGTCGTTATCATACAGTATTGCCCTGTCTGTCCAAGTCTCCATCAATAAACCGCGTGCTTGTGTGTGGACATTTGCTTCTTCCTGAGGAAGCAGCAACTCCCCTGTGGAGTAGTCATGGATGGGGTTGGTACAGCTGAACGCCTCGTTAAGTAGGGTAGGCAGTAGATCTTCATGGCTGGTCAGACGATCTATTTTGGTGGCGAGTTTACCGGGCCACAGCATGAGCAGCGGGACTTTGGTTTGCCATTGGCTGAAGTTGCCATTGTGGCCCCAGAAGTTTTTATGAGTTTCATTGAACTCCTGGCCGTGATCGCTGGTGATGATGACCAAAGTATTTTGCAGGCGGTTTTGCGCGGCAAGTTCATCCAGTACCTGCTGAATTAAGCCATCGACAAAATGTGCAGTCGTTTTGTAGAGATTGAGAAATGGCAGCGGGTCATAATTATTATCAAGGCTCAAATAATTGACCGTTTCCAACATGGGCTCAAAGCGATGGGGATAATCTTTTGGAATGCCGAATCCGTGTGGCGCGTCAAAAAATAAAAATCCAAAAAAAGGTTGGTCTGCGGGCAGGCTTTTAATGTCGCTGATAAATCGCCGGGTGATATCTACATCGTTCTCGGCACTATTTTTGTAATGACCAGATTGCATTTGGTTGCGCATCGCTGAAAAAATCGTACGGTCAAATTCGGGAAATGTGAGTGTGCTACTGCCATAAATAAAATGCTGGTAATTAAGCTGTTGTGTTACATCAAATAGTACGGTGCCGCGCTCGGCAGCCAGCATCGGCTTCCAGTAACTCCCGGATATGCCGTAGAACATGCTGAATAAACCATAGCGTGTGGCATTGCTGGTACTGAAATGATTTTCAAAAGAAAGCGCCTGATCTTGTAGGCGGAAACTGTTGGGCATCACTTCGGCATTAAGTTGGTCAAAACGCAGCGAGTCTACCACCAGCATCAAAATATTTAATTTTTGCTGCGGCGCGCATTGCAATGGCGCTTTGGGATAATTCAGCCCATCCGCATTATCGGGTAATAAATTGGCAGATTGTTGTTTGACATCAAAGCCCATTTTCTCCAACGAGGAGCGCATGGTCGTGGTGGGCATCCAAGGGATATAGCGATTTTGGGTGGTGATATTGCTCCAGCCAAAAGCGTCTGCACAACCGCTGAGTAGTTGCAGCACAAGGTACCCACCAAGAAAGAAACCAAAATGGTGTCGATTACTGAACCTGTGGCGCGTTGAAATGTGATGGCTGAGCGCCAGCAGTATGCGTTGGCCGAACAGTGCACCAATTAGGATGACAGCAATGGAGAGCCACATAATCCATGAGAAAGCGATATTCTCTAACAGCGCACCACTCAATAATAAATTGATCACCATTCCATTTAGATGGAAATGATAGAGGTTAAATACTTTCACATTGGTGATAACGATCAGCTGTCCTGCAGTAAACAATACGATCGCCAGAGTCAGGCGATGTTTTTCCAGGCGAAATATATAGCTGATCACCAACACGCAAAGTGTGAGCGCAAAGGCGAGCACGGAAAAATGGAAAATCATGCCGGCAACTAAATAAATTTGGGCGCCGATAGTATCCGGCCATTGACTGTGCCATAGGCTAATAACCGCCATGATCAGTGCGTTGATACTAGTGAATGGTGCTAACCAGCGACGGCCATGGTAAGGCATAACCATAGTTTCGGAAAAAGCGGAGGGCATACTGGGAAGTTCCTTTTAAATAAATCGATGGTGCATAAAACGGAGTTGTAAAAATCGAAGGTTCATAAAGCGAAGGTATATAAATCAGCAGAGAGTAAATAAAGGATTAATTGCGTTGGATTTTTTGCTGTAACTCGCCCCACACTTGGGCTGCTTTAATACTGGTCATGCATTGCGGGGTGTCTACACTGTGCTCGGGCAGCCATTTGCAATGACGCTTATGGCAAGGCATGCATTCGAGTGGTTCGCGCATTTGTAAATTACAGGTGTGCTCCCCGATTAATCCTACTTTGGTGGGAGAAGTCGCGCCGTAAAGTGCAATGGTGGGTGTTTCCAATGCGCCAGCGAGATGGGAAAAACCAGTGTCCAAACCTATAACACCTGCTGCTGAGACTAATTTTTCTGCAATTGTGGTAATGGATAAGCGTTGTGGTGGCCGTGTTGCTTGTGGGCACGCGCTAATAATTTGATCGGCAATTGCTTGTTCTGCGGCACTGCCCCAAATAATTTCCACGTTAAATCCAGCATCTATCGCAATTTTTCCCAATGCTTGCCATTCTTTGGTTGCCCAAAGTTTTGTCACCCAACTGGTGCCGATAATAAACACCAGTTTGCGAGGGTCTTCCTGAATATGCGTGAAGTTTTGGTTGATGCCGAAATTTAATTGAGGGGCTGGTGTGTAGCCCAATACCTTGCCGATTAATTGACGAGTGCGTTCTACTGCGTGTTGATTTTTGTCGACACTGTGTTGGCGTTTGTAAAACCAATGGGTGATGGACTCACGGGCTGAATTTTTGTCGTAACCATCAATACCATGCCCACGGGCGCATTTAGCCATGGCGGCGCTTTTGAGCAGACCTTGTGCGTCGATGATGTAGTCATAGGTTTCAGTGCGCAATTCACGACGCCAGGCTTTAAATTCCTGCCAACTCTTTTTGTTGCGCTCTTTCATCCAGCGGCGTAAATGAATTGGAATCACTTTGCGCACACCGGGATGCCAATTAACAATTTCACTAAAACTATCTTCGACTACCCAATCAATTTGGGCATCAGGATAGTGTTGTTTGATATCGCTAATGGCGGGAAAGGTGTGAAATATATCGCCCATGGAGGACATTTTGATGAGCAGTATGCGCATGGGCGAATTCTTCAGTTAAAACGGTAACGATGGGGTTACTGATAATCTTTGTAGGATTTTTCTTCGATCAATTCTGAACCAAAGGCGAGGTTAATATCTTTTTTGACTTTTGCGCGCTTGTCATTGGTGACGTATACAGCGCGTGCGAGTTGGATAAATTTATCGCTGAAGTCTTTTGCATATTCGCAATCGCGAATGTCATCTTCAATGATCCACAATTCCTGATTGATATCCTTAAGCGCTTGTTTGAGCGGAGCCAGTTTGGCTTGACCATCGGCATCCAACAGGCTGCTGACTTTGTCGTTCAGGATATTTAATTCATGCGTCACATTTTTAAGTTTGGCGGCATCGCCGATATTGACGGCTTTGATTTCTAAAATAGTGATTTTGTCTATAAGTTCGCCAAGGGAAATGGGGGCTTGGATCAGCATACTCAGGTTCTCTGTGGAATTTTTTGTGTCGTTAATTCTAGCAAATCAATGCGGATGCCGCGACTGGAGAAAAAATTTCACCGTCGACAGAGTGCAATGGGAAAGGATATTAGCTTTTCCCGCAGGCCCGGTTTGCCGGAACGGCTACATCCATTAGCTGTGGATTGGGTAACTTCAGATTGTTCATTAAATCCACATAGGCATTTTCGTCTTCCACTTGCAGGCGTGGATTGTGTGTTTTTTCTTCACCAATCGTGCTTACAGTCCAGCCTTTGTAATCATGGGCGGGATAGACGCGCGTTGAGTCGGGGAGCTGCAAGAGTTTATGGAATAGGCTGGCGTATTGTTGTCGGGCGCTGCCGTTTTGGAAATCGGTGCGCCCAGTGCTGCGAATGAGCAGTGTATCGCCAGTAAACAGATAACTTTCGCCCGCCTGTTCAAGTAGATAAGAGTAGGAGTCATCGGTGTGACCGGGGGTGTAGAGGGCGGCGAGTGTCAGTGTCCCCACCTGGATTATTTCGCCGTCTTTTAATTCGTGGGATACACAGGCGGAATGTGCTTCTTTACCTAGCAACGTTTGGCATCCGGTCTGGTCGCGCAGTTCGCCTGCACCGGTGATGTGGTCGGCGTGCGTATGGGTGTCCAGCGCATAGGCCATGGTTAAATCCAGTTCGCGCAGCAACTGCAAGTATTGGGGGACTTGTGCTTTTACCGTATCGATCAATGCCGCTTTGCGCGTCTCTTCACACGCAATCAGGTAGGTATAAGTGGAGGATTCACGCTCAAACAGCTGGCGAAAAATCATAGGAAGCTCCTTTCGACTCAGGGCGCGCTTATGGTCAGCATTCCGATCATGCAGGAAATTTGAGCATTCTAGTATCAATTCCAGTGTTTATGCCCAAATTATCGGCACCGACATCTAAATGCCTGTCATATAGGCGTCATAAGCCTATTGTAGTGTGGCGGGTTAGTTGGCCTGGAGGCATTCGATGAAGTTAAAACATCTGCCTGCGTCGCTATTGATGGCGCATCGTTTGAAAGGATTGGATAGCCGTGTTTTAAATAGCCGGACGAATCCGGCGTTACCGGTGATTATTTCGCTTACCTCAATCCCATCCCGTTTAAAGGCTGTTGCGCTCACAGTGCGCAGCTTGCTGGCTCAGGATGTTGCTGCCCAAAAAATTGTGCTTTGGCTGCACGAGGATTTACGCACGCAAATCCCGCCGGCACTGGCCGCATTGCAAGGGGATATTTTTACGATTGCCTATGTGGACCTCACCTGTCCGCACCGCAAGCTGATTCATACCCTGGCGCAATATCCCGATAAGCTCATAGTGACCTGTGATGATGACCTTATGTATCGCCCGGATTGGTTGGGCCGTTTGTATCAGGATCATTTGCGCTACCCAAACTCCATCATTGCGCATGAGTGCCGCAAGATCGAATTCGAGCGCTGCGGTACTCCCAAGCCTTATAGCCAATGGCCGGTAGAGCAGGGGTGCGACCTTACGCATCCCTGGTTTATGTCGATTGGTTACGGTGGAGTGCTCTATCCGCCTGGTGCCCTGCATGAGGATGTGCAGCAGCGCGATCTTTTCTTGGCACTTACGCCGCGCGCAGATGATTTGTGGTTTAAGGCTATGTCGCTGATGGCGGGCACTGCAGTACGTCGCTCTTCTGCTCCGGGGCGTAAACCAGTGCCAATTTGGGGAACCCAGAGGAATTCTTTAAAACGCACCAACGTGCGCCGCGATGGGAATACCGAACAATGGCGCGCCCTTTATGCGCACTACGACTTACAGCGCTATCGCTAATGAACCTACAGCCATAGCGACTGGTTTAGATGATCGCTGCTTTGGGCTTTTGTGTGGTGGCCAGGGGGCGGCGCGTAATGGTGGGTGTTTTTACTGCAAATGCAGTGCTTGGCAGTGAGGTTTTGCTGATGCCATTGGGAGTCCAATAGAGCCCCAGACGCTTTACTTCATCGCGAATGGCGTAGTTTTTGGCCCAAGTCTGGGGGTTGTCGTAAGCGCGTGGATGATCCAGATGCAAACAGCTAATGCTGTAGCGCACCTGCTTACCCTTTACGCCCAGGTTGTATAAGCGTTCGCCCAGTTCCCGATCCAGTCCGCCGTATTGCATCTCCTCGTTAAACCCATTGCAGGCGCGTATTGCCTCCGTCCAGGTGGAGCTGTTCATACCGTTCCAGGTAGCTTTAGCCGGGGTGATTTCATTGAGCAGAATTTTTAGCCATAGGGGCTTCACCAATTTCCATAACTTATGGCTGCCCGGTTGGCCTTTGCGAGTAAGCCAGTTGATGGAAAACGGAGCGCCAGTCGCGATATCGCTTGGCTTGATAGCAGTAGAAACCGGCATGCTCAATTTCACATAACCGCCCGAGAGGAAATAACCCGGTTGTGCAAGGGTGCGGTGTTGCGCGACAAAGTCTGGTTCAGGGATGCAATCGCCATCGGTGAAGATCAAATAATCGCAATCGGTTTGGAAAATAACCTTGTTAAGGATCTGGCATTTGCGAAAGCCGTGATCCTCATGCCATACGTGTTCAATATCCAATTTGCCGCGTCGCTTTGCCGCGTCGATAACGGCGCGGGTCGCGTCGCCAGAACCATCATCGGCAATGAGCACACGAAAGTCAGTAAATGTCTGCGCCTCATAACCGAGCAATACCTTGTTCAGCCATTCGGGTTGGTTGTAGGTGGTAATAACCACGCCGATACTTTCCGGGGCACATTTTTCCAAGGGTAAGGTGGCTGATTGCATGATGTCGTCTCCGCAGGTTTTCCTCCTAATAAAATCACGAAAGTATTGAGCTTTTGTGACAACTGCGACGAATACAAAATAATTAACCATCGTTTGAAAATACTGTAGAACGCGGTGCCACTTCACCTAACAGGCAACTGGGACGCTGTTTTTAATTTGTGTTGCTGGCGGATAAACCATTGATTGCGGGCGGTTTTACACTGGATTTTGTGCGACAGATCCGTTTTCCGTTAACCACTTTCTTGTGAACCCTATAGTGGGACGACACTGGTATTGAGAGTCCCTAGACTTTGTTCCTGCGCTATTACCGACAAATTAATAATGTGTTCCTGCTCAAAAAATACCGGCGTTGTTTTTGGTGTTTTCTTGATGGGACATAGCGCAAAAAAAGCAATGGAAGCTCGTTATAAAAATGTGGACCACATGAAGTCAACCGTTGCTCCGTTTCAGTGTCCGTTGGGCAACCTCTCGACAATAAATTTATCGATAATAAATCTAACGTAGAGGCAAGATCACATGCGAATTATCCAATTCAGCACTAGAGCTGTTTGCGCATTTATTGCACTGGTCAGTGCAAGTTTCTGTGCGCAATCCGGCTATGCGCAAATCATCAATATCAACCCTGTATCTGCTGTGGGAGCTTCCAACGTGCAGCCCGCCAATTTGGCCATTGATAACAACGGCAGCACGCGTTGGGAATCAAGCCATGGCGTGTCGCCCAGTTCGTTGACGCTCGATTTAGGCCAAGCCTATGCACTCAATCAAGTGGTGATTTTGTGGGAAGCCGCCAATGCAGAGAGTTATGAAGTTCTTGGTTCCAACAATAATTCCAACTGGACGCAATTGAGCTTGCGCACCGGTGGTACTTTTGGCAACCGCACCGATACGGTTCCGCTCGCGGGTACTTATCGCTACGTGCGTATGAATGCCCTGACACGCAGTGCGGGCAATAATTGGGGCTATTCTATTTTTGAAATGGATGTGTTCGGTGCAGTACCCGCGTCTTCATCTGCTGCTTCGTCAAGCGTTGCAAGCAATTGCAATCTCGGCTGTGTGACCACGCTTAATAGCACTACGCTGCGTGCGACAGTCAATCAGGCTGACATAGTGGATATCCATTACCGCATCAATAATGGCGGTCAACAAAACGTGCGCATGAATGTAGCGGGCGGAGTGTGGACTTACGATATAACCGGTCTCTCCGCTTCCGATGTGGTGAGTATTTATTTCACCATTATTCGTTCAGGTGCAGGGCAGGATACAGTGGCGCAGAATTATTCTGTGAGTGCCGTGGCTTCCAGTTCAGCACGTTCAAGTTCAGTGCAGTTCAGTTCATCACAGACCAGTTCCTCTCGCTCCAGCACCCCGGCATCCAGCTTGCCGCAATCCAGCACTCCCAGATCGAGCGCGCCTGCATCCAGTTCGTCGGCTGCAAGCCTTGGCAGTATCGTGCCTTTATACAATTCATCGACGGTGCTTGAAGGTGTGATTCAATTTGATCGCGGTGATGCATTGGTAACACGCATTGCGGATCGCGGTCGCGATCGTCACGCCAAAGAAGATCAGTTCCAGGCTTACGATCACTTCCTCAGTTTTTATTGGGAGCACCGCACCGCCGAAATTGAAATTGTCGATTACGTTGCCAAAGGTGGCAGCACCGTGCGTATGAATGTGAAAACGCAATTTAAACTGAACGATACCGAAGCAGAAAATCGTTGGTTTTATCGTGGTGTAGGTACAGTTGCCGAGTATTACGATAACGGAACCATGAATGTGATCGACAATTACAACTATTACAAAGAGCGCAGCTTCAACGCGCGCGAAGGTCGCAACATTCAGATCGGCGATAAACTCGAATTTGAATTGAGTCAATTCCTTGATCACACAGTACCGCACGGTCGCTCTGCGTATTACGGTACGACTTATCTTTATATTGTGGGTGAAGGTTTGGTGCCCTGGGATATTACCGGCAACTTCGGCACACTCGGCGGTAGAAAAGATTCGGTGAAAATTCCGGAGAAGGCTTGGCTCGGTGGTAAAACTACTTTGCCTTACAACCACTCCAATGAACCGGATAATCATTTCATCCAAATGGCAACCAACCTTGCGTCAATCAACGGTCAACCGTTTGTGTTAGGCCGTCGCGTGCACCACGCATCGTTTATCGATGGTTCGCACGATGAACACGTTATTGATAATGGCACTTTCCCCGATACCGTCGGTAAAGCCGGTCCACATTATGTGCATGATCGCTGCGCCGGTTGTCATGTGCGCAATGGTCGCGCAGCACCAGCGCCTGTTGGTCAGCCGCTGGAAAAATGGGTATTTAAAGTGGCCGATATTAACGGTAATCCGCATCCAAACCTTGGCCGTTCTTTACAGCCAAAATCGGCGGGTGGTGTGGCAAGTGAAGGGCAGGCATCGATTGCATTTTGGAGTGAGACGAATGGTTTGCGTAAACCTAATTATCAATTCAGCGGCGTAACACCTGCGCGTTTTTCTGCACGCGTAGCACCGCAATTAGTGGGCATGGGTTTGTTGGAAGCGATCCCCGAAGCAACTATTCTCGCGAAGGAAGATATTAACGATGCAAATGGCGATGGCATTTCCGGTCGCGCAAATCGCATTGTTGATCCGGCGGGTCAAACTCGTCTCGGTCGTTTTGGTTACAAGGCGGGCACTACCAGCGTGAAGCATCAAGTTGCTGCGGCATTTAATGCAGACATGGGAGTGATGACCAGTTTGTTGCCAACACCGGATTGCGGTTCGGCGCAAACTGATTGTGGACCAAGTGGTTCAGAGTTATCAGATACGCACGTAAACAATCTGGTGAAATATATTTCAACGCTCGGTGTACGCCCGCAACGCAATATTAATGATGCAGCAGTGCAACGCGGCGAAACCCAATTTGCCAGCATTGGTTGTGTCGGTTGCCACACACCATCGGTTGTGACCAGTCAATTCCATCCACTCGGCGAATTACGCAGCCAAACTATCAAACCTTACACCGACCTGTTGTTACACGATATGGGGCCGGACATGGCTGACACCCTCGGCGAAGGTTTAGCAAGCGGTGCTGAATGGCGTACCGCGCCGCTCTGGGGGCTGGGCTTGTCAGCCTGCGTAACCGGTGGCGTGACAGATGCCGGGCAAGGCGCGCAAGTCTGCACGCCTGTGCATAGCTACTTGCACGATGGCCGCGCGCGTTCCATTGAAGAAGCAATTTTATGGCATGGCGGTGAAGGTCAGGCTGCGAAGAATGCTTATCAGGCGTTGTCGTCTTCATCAAAACAGGATGTATTGCGTTTCCTTGAATCCCTCTAGTGCGTTATTAGTCTGTAGCTGACGCGCGCTTCCTCGTTGCCCCGGTTAATCGCCGGGGCTTTTTTTTGTGTTTTATTTCGTAAGTGCAATCTCCTGACGATTTCTGTCATGGAACCTATCTATTCTGTATGGGTAAATTATTTTCGTTCAAAAAGGAGAAGACCATGAGTAATCCATCCCCTAGTGTTATTTCACATGTATCTATTGGTGCAAATGATTTTGATAAATTGCGCGCGTTCTACGATGCCGTTATGCCAAGTGTCGGCGCAAAAGCATTAATGGAACATCCAGGTGCGACGGCATATGGCCGTCAGTTTCCCGAGTTCTGGATTGGCGCTCCACACGACGGAAAGCCCGCAAGTGTCGGCAACGGTTTTCACATTGGGTTTATCGCGGATGATAAAGATCAAGTGCATGCGTTTTATGATGCTGCAATCGCTGCCGGCGCAACTTGCGATGGCCCGCCCGGTCCGCGTCCACTTTACGGCGAACCTTATTACGGCTGCTTTGTGCTCGATCCCGAAGGCCACAAAATTGAGGCGGCGTTTTGGGATGAAAAACTGGCAGCGACACTTTCCTAAAATCGTATAAACACCGCGGAGGGTATTGTGAAAAGCAAAATTTCCAATCCAGCTGTTGCCGATGTGTTTAAGCAATATCCTCCCGCGATGCGCAAAAAATTATTATTTCTGCGCAAATTAATTTTGGAAACTGCGTCTGAATTAGGTATCAGTGACTTGGAAGAAACCCTGAAGTGGGGCGAGCCAAGTTATGGTACCAAGCAGGGCAGTGCGATTCGCATGGATTGGAAAGCGCGCGATCCTGAACACTACGCACTTTATTTCAATTGCAACACCAAACTCGTCAACACTTTTGAAGCGCTCTACGGCTATTTATTTCGTTATGAAGGAAACAGGGCGATTATTTTTACGCGAATGGAGTTCATTCCGGTTAAACAGCTCAAACACTGCATTGGTTTGGCGTTGCAGTATCATCGGATTAAACATTTACCCTTGCTTGGGTCACAAATTATTTATGTTGGAATTATTATGAAATATGGCATGCAGGCGGTGATTACTGCGCAAGCAGGAAAAACAGAAGAATTGGCAGGCCTGTTATTGCAAGGTGCAGATGCCTTGCAAGATAACCCCGAGTGCGATGCCTATTTGATTCAGGTGTCTGTCAGCGAGCCGGATAAAATTTATATCAGTGAAGTATGGGCTAACGAGCAGGCTCACAAAGCATCATTAACTGATCCGGCGGTGCGCGCTGTTATCGCGCAGGCCATGCCGCTTATTGCGGCGATAGAAGCCAAACCCACCAAGCAGATTGGTGGAAAATTGTCCTGCTAACCTTTGCACGCTTGTTTCTCCCTTGTGGCGATTCAAGCGTATAATGCGCGCCTTTTTCCGAATTCAATATCCTTCTGATTTGCAGCAAAAGGCCATTTCATGTCTGAAGTCCGTACCCGTATTGCCCCGTCGCCCACTGGTGACCCCCACGTAGGCACCGCCTATATCGCCCTGTTCAACCTGTGTTTTGCCCGTCAGCACGGCGGGAAGTTCCTGTTGCGCATTGAAGATACCGACCAAACCCGCAGCACCCCTGAATCCGAACAAGCGATTCTGGACAGCCTGCGCTGGTTGGGTTTGGAGTGGGACGAAGGCCCGGATGTCGGCGGCCCGCACGGCCCTTATCGCCAAAGCGAGCGGATGGATATCTACGGTAAATACGCGTTCGAGCTGGTCGAAAAAGGCCATGCCTTCTATTGCTTTGCAACCGCTGAAGAGCTGGACGAAATGCGCCGTGAGCAACAAGCGCGCGGTGAAACGCCCAAGTATGACGGCCGCGGTTTATTGCTCTCTCAAGAAGAAGTCCAGGCGAAATTAAATGCGGGCGAGCCTTACGTTATCCGCATGAAAATCCCGGAAGAGGGTGTGTGTGAAATCGACGATATGCTGCGCGGAAAGATCGAAATCGAATGGTCGCAAGTGGATATGCAAGTGCTTCTCAAAGGCGACGGTATGCCCACCTATCACCTCGCCAACGTGGTGGACGATCACCTGATGCAAATCACCCACGTGATTCGCGGCGAAGAGTGGATCAACTCTGCACCCAAGCATTTGAAACTCTACGAATACTTTGGCTGGCAAGCGCCGGTACTGTGCCACTTGCCGCTGCTGCGCAATCCGGATAAATCCAAACTCAGCAAACGCAAAAACCCCACCAGCATCCTGTATTACAAGCGCATGGGTTATTTGCCGGAAGCAATGCTCAACTATCTCGGCCGCATGGGCTGGTCAATGCCGGACGAGCGCGAGAAATTTACCCTCGCCGAAATGCAGGAACACTTTGACCTGCTGCGCGTGTCATTAGGCGGCCCGATTTTCGATGTGGAAAAACTCAACTGGCTCAGCAGCCTGTGGATTCGCGAGAACTTCACCATTGAACAACTTGCCGAGCGTTTACATGGTTGGGCACTTAACAAAGAAACCCTGCTGCAAGCACTGCCACACGCCCAATCGCGCATGACCACTCTGAGCGATTTCGCCCCGCTGGCGGGCTTCCTCGTGAGCGGCATGATGCCGGTGAACGAAGCGAGTTTTGCCAGCAACAAACTGGATGTGGAAAAACAAAAGGAATATCTGCAATTCGCCCTCTGGCGCTTGGAAGCCCTGCGCACCTGGGAACGCGATAACCTGTTTGCTGAACTCAAACTGCTGGCTGATCAAATGGGCATCAAGATCAAAGACGCCCTTGCACCGGTCTTCGTCGCCATTGCTGGCACCACCGCGTCATTCTCAGTAGTGGACTCCATGCAAATCATCGGCCCCGATATGAGCCGTGCCCGTATCCGCCACGCGATCAATGTCTTGGGCGGCTTCGGTAAAAACAAACAGAAAGACCTGGAAAAGGTGTTCGATAAACTGGGCGCAACCGCAGAAGAACCAGCTGCCAATAGTTAAGCGCTTGATTTATCGATAAAAAAACCGGAGTGCAAGCCCCAATTTTTGCTTGACACTCCGGAGGCGCCTGCATAAAATGCGCGCCACTCAGAGACAGGATGTCGACGAATCTGGGGCTATAGCTCAGCTGGGAGAGCGCAACACTGGCAGTGTTGAGGTCAGCGGTTCGATCCCGCTTAGCTCCACCAAATTAAAAACCCGCTTATCGCAAGATAAGCGGGTTTTTTGTTTTGGGTCAGCGAGTTGTTGCCGTTCGGTTTGTTGGAGGTGGTCGTATTAAAAAGGATGCGAGTTAAAAAAATCTGGGTTAAATACTGAAAGGTTGTGGAGAAAAACCGACGGCAATTAGTGCCGTCGGATATTACCTTGCTAAGGCGGGTTTTCTATTGAACTGCGTAGCAAGTGTATTGTCCTTTAACTGGGACAGGCCTTTTTGTTTCAAGCAAAAATTCAAATTGATGACCAATTAGTACACCCGCGAAGTTTTCTTTCAAATCCTTAAAATCAATGCCTAATGTATTACATTGCTTGGCTGTTGCTTCTTCTTCGCTGGGTGCGAAATAAATAATCTTTTTGTTTTCAAACTGCGGAGCATCACCTTCAAAAGCGAGTGTGTACATTTCTTCGCTTTTGACAGTGGAGACTAAACGTAAGTTATGTCCATTAACATCCGTGCCTTCATCAAATACCAGAAAGTTTTGCCAAATGCCTGCAAGGCTTGCTTCAATTCCTAAAACCAAAGAGTAGGTTTTTGAACCTTTACAGTCAGCATTTTTGTAAAGATCAAACTGCTGATCGCCTTCTTTTTCAATTAAATTTATTGAATAGCCTTGATAATTAGAACAAGTTTCAGATGCTGCTATGCCTTCAGATAGTCCAGGGAAATATGACTCTATCTTATTTTCAGCGCAGCTTATTTGAGAGATAGCTACTAAAAATAACAATGCCAGTTTTGCTGATTTTAAAAATGTAAATTTCATAACGTACCTTTATGCAGCGGTAAGTGTGACAAACCTTACGACTTTATAGCTTCCGGCGTTTTTAGCGCTGGTTTGGCTTTTGCCGTATAGAATAATCGATTTAACAGTTGTTCCTGAAGATGGTGTTCTTGTGAAAGTAATTTCTTTACCGTATGCAGGATCAATGGCTGTGTAATCACCAGACGCGGTTTTTTCTGTTAGCAAAACCCAATGGTCACCTTGGGTGTTTCCTTTATAGTCAACATGCAACATAACCAAGCCTCCGTTACGCAAACAATCTTCAATTGTTTGTATATGGCCACTTCCCAGTTTTCCTCTCCTGCCTGAATCAGTACCTTTCATTCCAAGGGCTTTGGCTCCATTGGTAATCATTAAGGAATATGAATTTTTCGAAAATGCCCCTGCTTTTTTGAGTATGGCATTTGCTTTTACAGGATCTAATTGGTTTGGCTTTAAGCCCGCTGGCCAGTGAGATTTGGCAGAACCAAGATAAGTTGCCGCCATAGTAAGGCTTACTAATGCACATCCTGAAGCCCTGATTGTTGCCCCCTTTCCTGATCCATTACCTAAAGTATCGCTACCCCACTTTTTATCCGTTTGAGAAAACGCATTTATCTTTTTTGATTCGATGGGAGATGATAAGGGAGCGCTAATGCCTAAGGCTTTATCATTTTCTGCTAGAAACTCTTTATGAAGAAGCTCGATGTTGCTATTAACTTGTCCTGAAAACCATTGAATAAATCGTTCAATCGATGGTTTCTGAAAACTGACCGCAACGGCAACTGACTTTTTATCGGCATTATTGTTATTCAGCTTTTTCCAAGTGTTACGATTTGGTTCAACAACACCATCTTGAGTGGAAAATTGCATAACAATGCTTTGAAAATGTCGAATAGCTTCGACAGTTTTAGTGCCACATAAACCATCTTCTTTCAAAGGTTGGATTGTTGCTTTCAAGCGGGGGTAGGTTGGAAGGGTCTTATTCAGTAATTGCTGAACTAACACTACATCGGGGTAAAGATTAGGGCTATTGTGCCCAACAGCTTTTTGTATGCTCACATTTTTCTCCTTTGTTGTGATTGATGAACTTCATTGTCAGGCGATGATGATATTTAAGTTGTGACAGGTTTGCTAGCCACTTTCAAAATGATTTTCAAAAATTGGGATGAATATCAATGGGCTGTTAATGTTGTAACATCTGTATGGATGGTATAAGTCACATCGCCTTATTTGGGGTTATTTTCAATAAGTTCTCGAGTTCTAAACAGCAAATCCCCCAATCCCGCAATTGCCTGCGCAGGCAATTCCACCTCTTGAGTAATTTTCTCGCAAAGTGATTGCAGCAAAATAATCTGCTCTTGCAGTTGAGGCGCTTTTTCTTCCTGGGTTTGTTTCTGAATTTCGTAGCTGATGCTTTCAAGATGGTCGCCGTCTGGCGAATGGATTTCTATGCTGCTTTATTGGTAATAGGTGTACTGAAATGTATCTGCCAGGGAGAAAGAATACTGACGAAAGCCAAGGTGCACCAATTGGGCAGCTTCTCTAAGTAGTTAGGATATCTAAATTGATCTGATACACAGGACTGTATTGTTCATTTAGTTTTCCATCCAATTAATGTTACTGCATCACATGCCTTGGTTTTCTAGTGAACATTTTTAGTTTGGAGGTGTCGTTTATTCTAAGGCGAGGTGTTTTTGATACGGAGATTTCTACGATGTTTCAGTCTGTTCGCAAGCATAAAGTGGTTACGGTCATTTGCAGCATAATATTTGTGCTGGTTCTGTTGGTTGTTGGTGTTATTGTTTTTTCGGAAGCGCTGGTGCGTAGCTTGGTGGAAGGTCAGGGAAGCAAAGCGATTGGGCGGGATTTGACGATTAATGGGCCGCTCTCGATTGAATGGCGATGGAATCATACATCGGTTCATGCTGAAGATATTCGACTTAGTAATGCGCCTGAGTATAAAGAGCCGGATATGGTTGCAATTGCGTCACTGGATCTGACGTTTAAACCGTTGAAATTGCTCATCGGGAAGTTGGAGTTTGGCCATATTACGATTCTCAAACCAACGGTTATTTTAGAGCGTAAATCCATTGATGATGCTAATTGGAATTTGCCGATGTTTTCTGCTGCAAATGCGGTGGGTGAAACCGTTACTCCGGATGATCGGCATAATTTCCCATTGATCGAAATGTTGGAGCTGAAAGATGGGCGGCTTATTTATCGTGATGCAATGAAAAATTTGAATCTCGATTTGAAGTTGGATTCGGTCAGTGGAATGGGGGGCGTTGAACAGGGTGCTAAAGCGGGTAATAACGATAAAAAGCATGGCTTCACTATTACTGGTGATGGTGCCCTACAAGATAAACCATTTAAGTTGAACGCTTCGGGCGGCTCACTTGAAACCCTGCGTGATTCCGACGTGGATTTTCCACTTCAATTGAAATTGGTGATGGGAAATACAAAGGTTGATGTGAATGGCACATTTAAAGATCCCATCAAATTCGCTGGTGCAAATGCGAGCTTGAAAATCGCTGGCGATAATCTCGCGGATATTTTTTATCTCACCGCAATTCCATTGCCGCCTACACCACCATACACGTTAGAGGGGCAATTGGTTAAGCATGGAGATACCTGGAGTTACGGCAATTTCAACGGCAAGGTGGGTGGCAGTGACCTATCTGGAAATTTATCTTACGACGTTGGCGGCGATCGTGGTTTTTTAAAAGCCAATCTTGTGTCTAACGTATTGGACAGTGTGGATCTGGGAGGATTTATCGGTTTGTCCCCCGATACAGAGTCTGCAACCTCGGAGCAGAAAGAAGCTGCTGCCGAGAAAAAGGCCAGCCCGAAATTAATTCCAGATGTTCCGCTTAACGTTGAGCGCTTACGCGCAACCGATTTGGATGTCACTCTTAATGCGAAAAAAATAAATGCACCAGGTTTACCGTTTAAAGGAATGGAAGTTCGTTTTTATTTAAAGGATGGTCAATTGCAACTGAATCCTTTGAAGGTAGTGCTTGCAGATGGAACCGTAGAGGGTTCAATTGATATTGACGCCCGCCCTGACATCCCCCCAATGACAATGAATTTAAAGTTGCACAGACTCAGCCTCAGGCAATTTTTTGCTGACACGCGGTTCGAAAAAACCACAAAAGGTGTTTTTGGCGGAAACGTAACGCTCAAAGGGACAGGTGCATCGCTAGCTGATGTGCTGGCCAGCAGCAATGGGGATATGGAAATCATTATGTCGGGGGGACAGATCAGCCAATTGCTGATTGAGGCATCTGACGTTGATATCGGGGAAGCTTTACCTCTATTTTTAGGTAAGGATAAATCTACCGCGATTCGCTGTGGTGTCATCGATTTTGATGTGACTGATGGAATGCTTAATTCGAAAACGGTAGTTCTGGATACCAATGATTCACTGCTGCAAGGTCATGTTGATGTGGACATGAAGCGAGAAAAGCTCAATGTGCGCCTCGATGCAAAACCCAAGGATAATAGTATTCTTTCTGGTCGCGTCCCGATCACTGTCTCTGGTGATTTGAAATCTCCGAGCATTGGCCTCGATGCAAAAAAAGTGGGTAAACGTGGTGTAGCAGCTGTTGCGCTCGGCACGCTGCTAACACCATTTGCAGCTTTACTGGTTTTTATTGAGGATGGAGATGCGAAAAACGCAGATTGCCGTGCGCTTATCGCAGAAACCAAGAACGATTAGTGTATTAATTTTTCTCGAAATTGTTTCACTGCATCGATATTGACGAGAGTGTAGAGGTTGCTGCAGGTGTTGGTTGTTTTATACCAACAGCGCCATAGCAGCCTCCATTTCTTCACTCAAATCTTCTGATTCGGCAATATGCATTTCCGGGTCGAGGCCTAAACGTTCGAAGGCTTTGACTTTTGTGCAATCAATTTTTGCCATGGGTGAGTCTGTACCCAAATAGCTTTGCAGCATGGCAACGGTGACTATATCGCCGTAATCGGCTTTAGGGCTTTGACGAGTGAAGTCGATATGTTGGCTGGGGATATGTGCCAGTTCCTCGGGGAAGCCCCAGGTTTTCAAAATTAAATCGCCAATGGTTCCATGTAATTCATCAATCACCGCGTCGAGAGTGAAACTGTCTTTGAGCAACGCAGGGTGGTCTTCAGCGTAGGTGAGAATGGGGAGTGCGCCTATTTTATGGACGAGGCCGGCGAGGGTCGCCTGATCTGGGCGCAGACGAGTGTAGTGTTTGCACAGCACATGGCTGATGCCCGCGACTTCGCTGGAGCGGCTCCAGACTTCGCGCATGCGCATATCAACCAGATCGGATGTGGCTTGGAACATTTGCTCCATCGCGAGGCCAGTGGCGATATTGCAAGTGTATTGGATGCCGAGACGCATAAGCGCCGTACGCAAGTCTTCAATGGCACGGCTCGCGCGAAGAAGTGGACTGTTGGCTACACGAATAATACGGGCGCTAAGGGCTGCATCACCGCCGATAACGGTGGTGAGTTTGTCGATGTCTGCATCCGGGTCATCGGCAACTTCGCGTACTTTTAAAGCAACTTCAGGAAGCGTAGGTAATACGAGTTGGTCATTGTTGATCGCGGTAATAATTTCGGTGCGAACTTTTTCAGCAATGGGGTTCATTGGTGATCCTGTAACTGTGTTATTCGGCAGCTGGTTATTCAGTGGCTTCGTCAGCTGTAGGTATAGCATAGGGTAGTGGCAGCAGGCTTAAAATTTCCGGGCTCGCTTCCAGTCTTACTTCATCTAATTGTTCATCGAGCAGCGAAGCTAAAATCTCGATCTGGTTACTGCCGTTAAATGCAGCGCTAACCATATGCCCGCAGGCTTTCTGCGTGTTCGCATTGACCAATACCGCGCCGGGCAGCGGAGTTTGATCTGTATTTACGGCGAAACGGTACATATGACGTTTTAGTTTGCCGCGATAGTGCAGGCGCGCCACAATTTCCTGGCCGGTATAGCAGCCCTTGCGAAAGTTGATGCCGTTAACCAGTTGATAGTTAATTTCTTGCGGCGTGAAAAGCTCGAATGTCTCGGGGTAAATATCGGCAATGCCCGCGCGAATATTTAGCAAATCCCACTCATGCTGATGGCCGATGTTAGTGTGATTGGTTAATTGCTGGGCAATGTGGGGTGCGTCCGTAGATTTTATCCAGCACTCAAAGCGGTCGTGCTCCAACTGGATAAGGATGTTGCCTTCTTTTGCTATCCAGCCATCGTCTTCGCCGGGCAAAGAACTGAAAATAGCCTCGGCTGCTGATCGCGCACCATCGCCATATAGCCCAAATAAAGAGTAGTCATCGCCTTCGAACAATTTTGCTTTAGAGAAAACAATGTATTTACCCAGCGAACTTTTGGCTTTTTCCATCATGCTTGCGGGTATACGCAGGGCGATGGTTTCTGCATCCAGTTGTAACGCACGAAAGCTGAGCAGAATTCGCCCTTTGGGATTGCATTGTGCGCCTATGCGGGTAGTGGGATTGCTTAGCTCGCGCAGGTCACAAGTAACTTGGCCCTGCAAAAACTTGCTGGCGTCTGGCCCTTTGACTAGTAGCAGCCGGGATTGATGCAGTTGCACTAGTTGGGGTGATGTTGTGGATTTGTCTTGGGTCATAACTACCGATACCGCTAGATGTAGGGGAAATCTGTTGATGGTTATAAGAAGTGAAATCAGCTCGCTGATATTGCCGCATCATACCGTTTTTTACCCATGCACTCATTGGCAGCTAGCAGATTCTGGACTATATATAGCGATACCGTTTAGCCGTTGCAGTTGGTTGTGATAAATCCTGATAAATACACCCTGTGCGAAAAGCTTAAGAGGCTTAATCTTTGTTAACACGTTGGTATTTGTCTGGCCTGCAAATGGGCGCGCTGTTTATGGGGAACGCCAGTGACTTATAGACATTATTCCTCTCTGCGCCAAAGCGGCATCTACAAGCTGTTTCTTTACTGCTTACTGACTGTGGCGGCAATGTATATCTATGAGCTTTTGCCGGCTAAGAAAATGCTGGTAGTCCCTTCTGCTGATGTTCCTCACTATATCTACGCTGATACCGATTCGACCGGCGAATCCATGGTCCGCTGGACCGATTTTGATGGGCTCGCCTGGGAATGCAATATTGAAGACGATGGCAAACCACACGGTTGCGGTTTTAATGTTTTCCTGGGTGGTGGGCAGGGTACCGCGGGAATGGATTTGAGCAGTTATAAAACAATCAATATTGATGTGGATTACAAAGGGGATGATCAGCGGTTACGTTTTTATCTGCGCAATTACGAACCCGGCTTTTCCGATATCAATGATATGCAAACGGCCAAATTCAATAATGTGCATATTCCCATCGCCTATGTTAAAGACGATTTGGTGCTGAGCATATCCGAGTTTACCGTCGCCGAATGGTGGATTACGCAATACAAGGCACCGCGTGAAAACTCGTTACCGAACATCCAACATGCGATCGCGTTTGGGATTGATATCAGCTATCCAGGCGTTCCGGGCAAGCACAGTTTTAAACTTAACAAACTGGAATTTGTCGGTGAGTGGGTTTCGCGTGCGGATTGGTACTTGGGAATATTGGTGTTTTGGTTGAGCGCGATCATGATTGTAGGCGCGGTTAATCTGGCGCACCTGACAAAAAAAATCCGTATGGAGCAGCAGCGCCTGGAGCGTTTGGCAAACCAAAACTCATTGCTTGCGCAAGAGACGGATAAATACAAAAAATTATCGATGATTGACCCCTTGACCGGTTTGCTCAATCGGCAGGGGCTTTCGGAATACATCGAACAATACTTCCCTATGGATGCTGAAAAACTGGTTTCTATGGTGGTGATTGATATAGATCACTTCAAAAAAATTAACGATTCCCTTGGGCACGACGGTGGTGATGTGGTGCTGAAGCGCGTGAGCCAATTGATCCAATCCAATACCCGACAAAGTGATCAGATTGCACGCTGGGGCGGCGAAGAGTTTGTACTGGTGTTGCCGGAAACCCGCTTGGACGATGCCTTCTTGATTGCTGAAGAAATGCGGGCGTTGGTTGCAACTGACAACTTCAATCAATTCCCCGAACTGCGCGTTACCATTAGTTTGGGGGTTGGCACCAGCGATGGAAAAATCCCATTCCATCAGTTGTTTCGCCGGGTGGATATGGCGCTATACGAAGCCAAAGCTCAGGGGCGCAACAGGACGATCAAGGCAAGCGTTTAGCAGATGGCTCGTTTATAATGCCGCTCCGTCAGATGATCAATAAAGGTAGTGATGTGGATATCAATCGTTTATTTTGGGGTAGCCGGCGCGGAATGCTGGAACTGGATTTGGTGTTGATGCCGTTTCTGGAAAATATCTACCCGGGTCTGGAGCAGGCTGACAAAGAGCGTTACTGGTTATTATTGGAAGAGCAGGATCAGGATCTATTTGCCTGGTTTATGCGTAGGGAAGATCCTTCCAACCCCGAACTACAACGGATTGTGGATATTATTCGTGCAAATACCGGTCTTCAAAAAAACAGCTGATCCAGACAGTCTCGCTGCCAGTGTCATTGTTTTAAAACCGCTGCCTCCGCTGGCGGCGGTTCAGATCAGCAACTCCCGTCTCAGCTTTCTTCTCTATTGTTGCAGTTACAGTGCATTTGCGCTGAGCCTGCTTTTACTGTTTTCCCCTTATATTATCGAGCAGCCGCTGTGGCTCTTTGGGCTAATCCTCTGTTGGGGTGGCCTATGGTGGGGGTATCGCCAACAACTTAAGCGCTGCATAACGGGTGCGCTTGGTTTTTCGGCTGATAAATGGGTATTTGAGCAAACGGGGAGTGCCTACCAGTTGGAATTGGTAGGCGAGGTATTGTGTTGGCGCTGGTTAATTATTTTGCCACTGCGCGATATTGCGAGTGGCAAAACCCAACGGTTATTGCTGTTTAGTGATGCGTTAAGCAGCACTGATAACGCCCGATTGCGTCGCTGGCTGCGTGCCTCTTTGACCCCTAAGGCCTAGTGGGTCAAACGTCTTTGCTGACGATCACATCTTGCCCGGCAAAGTTGGTGGGAACCAAAATGGTATCGCGCGCGATGGGCGATTTTTCCGGATAGTCGGGTGAGTAATGCAATCCGCGGCTTTCTTTGCGTTCATGCGCTGAGCGGATAATGAGTTCGGCAACAATCGCCAGGTTGCGCAGTTCGATCAAATCGCTGCTGATCTTGTAGTTGCTGTAATACTCGGCGATTTCTTTCTGCAATAACTTGATGCGATGGGTTGCGCGCTCCAAACGTTTATGGGTGCGCACAATGCCTACATAGTCCCACATAAAACGGCGCAGCTCGTCCCAGTTGTGCGAGATCACTACGTCTTCATCGGAATCCCTTACGCGCGAGGCATCCCATTGGGGCGAGGTGTCGGGCGTGGCGATTCGATCCAATTTCGCCAGAATGTGCTGCGCGGCCGACTGTGCATACACAATGCATTCGAGCAGCGAGTTACTTGCCAGCCGATTGGCACCATGCAAACCGGTAAAAGAGGTTTCGCCAATGGCGTAGAGATGCTGTAAATCGGTTTGGCCATTGTTATCAACCACTACGCCACCACAGGTGTAATGCGCAGCAGGCACGACAGGAATGGCTTCTTTGGTGATATCGATACCAAATTCCAGGCAGCGCGCTTTTACAGTGGGAAAGTGCTCGCTGATAAACTCTTCCGACTTATGGCTGATATCCAGATACACGCAATCGCAACCCAGGCGTTTGATTTCATGGTCGATAGCACGGGCGACAATATCGCGCGGTGCTAATTCAGCGCGCTCATCAAAACGCGGCATAAAGCGCTCGCCATTGGGAAGGCGTAGATAAGCTCCTTCGCCGCGCAGTGCTTCAGTAATCAAAAAGTTTTTCGCGCGTGGATGGTATAAACAGGTGGGGTGGAATTGGTTGAATTCCATATTGGCTACCCGGCAGCCCACACGCCAAGCCATAGCAATGCCATCGCCGCTGGCGCTGTCGGGGTTGCTGCTATAGAGATAGACCTTGCTTGCGCCACCTGTTGCCAGCACCACGACTTTGGCTTGGAATACATGGACGACATCTTTTTGGTTGTCCAGCACATACGCCCCTGAGCAGCGCAGCTTGCGCGAGTCAGCGTCAGCCTGGGTGATAAGGTTTACCGCTACATGGTGTTCAAAAATATCGATATTCTTCTGCTGATGAACCTGTTCTATGAGCGTCGAATGAACCGCTTGGCCAGTGGCATCAGCACTGTGAATAATGCGTCTGTGGCTGTGGCCACCTTCTTTAGTAAGGTGATAATCGCCATTGCTGGTTTCTTTGGTGAAGTTGACATCCTGAGCAATCAACCACTGGATTGCATCTTTACTGCGCTCAACGGTAAAGCGAACAGCATCCTCATGGCAGAGCCCACCTCCGGCAATCAGCGTGTCGGCAACATGGGCATCGATTGAGTCCTGATCATCCAGTACTGCGGCGATTCCGCCTTGGGCAAACCAGGTAGAGCCCTGATTAATTTCGTTTTTGCTCAGCACGGCAACCCGCGCCTGTTGCGCTAAACTTAGCGCTAATGTCAGGCCTGCTGCACCTGAGCCGATAACCAGAACATCGTAGTGATAGTGTTTTTTCATGCAAATAGAACCCGGTGCGCGCCAGGGGGCGACTGAAAAAGGGCCAAAGTTGGCGCAGTATATCAAGCCCGCATGGGTTTATACGAAGTAAACAACCATTGAGCTAATAACTCCGTATAATCGCCCATGAACTTTTTATTTACGGTTTTGTCTATGAGCCGGCCAGCTTTAATAGGCTTTGGTTTGATAATGCCAGCATTCTGAGATAGAAATATCTCTGGATGACAGGCCAAAAGTTGGTTTAGTAAAGTCAGTTGCAAACGAGTTAATTGGCTCGCAAATACTGACGTAGATTTGCCCGGAACCAAAAGGTTAGGGCGCTTGGGGGTTAAAGAATGACAGCGCAATTAGCGCCTGATGTTGATCAGCAACTGGTCGAGCGAGTTCAAAAAGGCGATAAACGCGCGTTTGATTTGCTAGTGATTAAATACCAGCACAAAGTATTAGCGGTGATTAGCCGTTTTATTCGTGACCACGCCGAAGCTCAGGATGTGGCTCAAGAGGCTTTTATTAAAGCCTATCGTGCATTGCCCAACTTTCGTGGTGACAGTGCGTTTTATACCTGGATTTACCGTATTGCCATTAACACCGCCAAGAACCATATAGTTGCGCGCAATCGTCGCCCGCCGACCAGCGATGTGGAAATCGAAGATGCAGAATTCTTTGATGGCAATGACGGCATGCATGAATTAAATACACCGGAACACAATATTTTGTGCGAAGAGCTGCAGGAAACGATTGAACAGGCCTTCCGCGATTTACCAGATGATCTGCGTACTGCAGTGACCTTGCGTGAAATTGATGGTTTGAGCTACGAGGAGATTGCTGAAGTAATGGAGTGTCCGGTAGGAACGGTACGCTCGCGTATCTTCCGCGCCCGTGAAGCGATCGATAAACGTATCAAACCTTTGGTTGAAGATATTTAAGCGGGTAGTTGAAGATATTTAAGCAAGGCCGATTTGGACGGATATAGGCAAATTGCAACCGCTCTGAAAAATTTGCACAATTTTTTGTAATTTCGTGAACCAACAGGCGATTGTTTAGTCATAGAAAGCAGCTGTGTTAGAGATCCTTAATCGGCGGATCCTTAACCAACCATAGCGCAAGTTATCAATACTGGTTTTTACGTGTTAATGAGCACTTAATAAAAGAGGCATCAGCGAGAATGACAGAGCAAACCCAACCATCAGTGCTTGCTGAATCCCTCTCAGCGTTGATGGACAATCAAGCGTCAGAGTTGGAAATTCAACGGCTGTTGAAAGCACTCGATGCAGACCCCGACATCAAGTCAACCTGGTCTCGCTATCAAATTGCGAGCGCTGGCTTAAAGGGTGACCTGCCGGTAATGGCTTCAAGCGATTTCGCTTCCCGAGTCAGTGCTGCGATTGATGCCGAAGAAACCTATTCACTTCAACCCAAGGTTACCTCAGGTAATCAAGCGGCTGTTAGTCAGGATAATTCTGGCAGTAGTTCCAATAACGGTCCTGGCAATGTTGTTGTTATGCCCATGCGCTGGTGGCAGCAGGCTGGCCGTGTTGCAGTGGCAGCATCGGTAGCTGGCGCATTGGTAGTTGGTGTACAGCAATATCAAACCGCTGCGCCGCAGACAGCTGAAATTGCAGCGAATACTCCGGTGGCGGCCCCTGCTAACACTGAGACCAAAGCCGCCAATCTGCCTTCAGGGATTAATGCTCCAGGCTTGTCAGCGCGTACCGTAGCAGTACAAAGCGGTTATGAATCGCGTCCGCATGAAAATCGTCGAGTGATGTTTGTGCCGCGCCAGCAGGCTGCACCGGTATACAACGAAGATGTCAGTATTTATGTCAATCAGTTGATCCAGGAGCATACCGACAATGCATCACTCAATAGTGGTCAGGGTATGTTGCCTTATACCCGCGTGATCTTGATTGAAGAGGACTAGTTCGCGCCCCATTGCTTTAACAGGTGGAGCGGCTATGCTGCTCCCTTGATCCACTCATCCTCGAGTTCAGAATGTTGACTCCTTTTTCTCTTCGTACCTTTTTAGTTTTATCTCCCTTAGTCTTTTCACTCAACCTGCAGGCGCAGGAGGCAAACTTTTCATCATCGGGTTTGTCTGCAACGGTATCTGCCAGTGCGGCCCAGTCTCCGGAAGTTGCCAAGTTATTGCAGAAAATGGCGAGTGTTCCGCATACGCTGAACTACCAGGGCTCCTTTACCTATCAACATAAAGACAATCCATCGCTGCAAAGCTTCCGGATTATCCACTGGGTAAAAGATGGGGTAGAGCATGAACGCTTACAGCATTTGAATGGCCCTGAGCGCGAGTTTCTCCGTTCGGGCAAGGCGATAGGCTGCGAGTCGCTGGGCGACCAACTATTGCAAGGGAAGATCAGCCAGTTGGGTGCCAATCTTGCCCGTATGGATCAACTTTACCGGTTTGAGATCCGCGGCCCCGAGCGCGTAGCTGGGCGTGAGGCGACAGCATTGCTGGCATTGCCACTCGACGGCTATCGCCATAGCTCCTTACTGACAATCGATAATGAAACCGGCTTGGTACTTAAGTCCTGGTTGGTCGACGAATCGGCACAACCCTTGGAACGCTACCAGTTCATTGACCTTGACCTGACTCCGAATCTGGAGAGCATAGAGCAGCTGCCTGCGGCCAAAATCCAGAAAGAAGCCACGGCGCATGTGACGGAGTGTAATCCCACCGCGGTCAAACAACCGCAACAATGGCAGCTGGCTTGGATACCTCCCGGTTTTGCGTTTGTTGGTGAGCGCAAGGTGCGGGAGCAGATTGACATGATGATGTACACCGATGGGCTCACCACGTTTTCAGTGTTTGTAGAGGCAACGGCGGGCAATATTCCAGAGGGTGTGGCGCAGCGTGGTGCAACTTTAGCGGTGATGGACTCCCTGAGTTATCAAGGGAAACGCTATAGGATTACGGTTGTCGGCGAAATACCTGTCGTCACTGCCCAAAAAATTGCGCAGAATATAGGGGGGATTTAATCCTCCCTTTTTATTAAAGCGTTTCATTCTTTTTCTGGCTTTTCATTTCCAAGGCAATACAGATGATTCTTGAAACCGGCCGCATAGTAGCGATAGAAACCGAAGGCGTTTGGGTGGAAACCATCCAAAAGTCTGCCTGTGGTTCCTGTAAAGCTGAAAAAGGTTGCGGGCAGAGTCTTATTAATAAATGGGATGGCCATACAGCCTATATCTGGGTGTTATTAGAAGGGCGCAATCCGGCGAATTATGAAATGGGGGATGAAATCCAGATCGGCATTCCCGAAGAAGTTATCGCGAAAGGGGCGTTGTTGGTTTATATGGTGCCCTTGATCACCCTATTGATCGGTACTGCGGTAGCGCATCATCAATTTGCCCATGAGGGAATCACCACCCTTAGTGGTTTTGCAGGCTTGCTGTTAGGTGGCTTGATTGTGCGCTGGCACTCCTGGCGTACCCGTTTAGATCGTAATTTGCAGCCGGTGCTGGTCGACGATCGAAAACCACTGCGCTTTTACCAAGCTGTCGAGCAGCATTAGTATGTTGCGAGTAAACGCTTCGGTTGTTATTCCCCTGCACGAAATCGAGCTCACGGCTATGCGCGCCCAAGGGGCGGGGGGGCAGAATGTCAACAAGGTGTCTAGTGCGATACATTTGCGTTTTGATATCCCTAAGTCGTCGTTAAGTGAGTTTTGCAAAGCGCGCTTGTTAGCGCTCGGCGATAAACGCATCACCAGTGATGGTGTGTTGATCATTAAAGCCCAGCGTTTTCGTACCCAGGAGCAAAACCGGGAAGACGCGCTGGCGCGGTTGCAAGAAATCATTGTCGACGCGATCAAAGTGGAAAAAATCCGCCGTGCGACCAAACCTACTTTTTCATCCGGACAGCGGCGCATGGATACTAAAACCCAGCGCGGTTCAATCAAGGCAACACGTCAAAAAGTCTCGCTGGATTGAAGCCGCAGGGCGCTCGTTAGTCCGCCAGTAAACCGTTTGCGTGTGCTTCCCCAGCGACGGCTTCCCGCCATAATTGCTGTTGCAATGTGCTGAGATCCTCTCCGCCACCATCCATCAACCAGGTGACCAATGCTTTGGCGACGTCCGGGAAGTAGCGTGGAGCTGCTGGTGGTTTGAGCGGCAACCAATTGCGCAATGTTTCCACATCAAAATGTTTGGCCGCTGTGCCATAGCCCAGTGTTTCCAGTGCTCGCGCATTGGATTTTTGCTCCATTTGCCCCGCGACGGGTTGCACCAATAGCTTTTTCCCCAAATGAATGGCCTCGCTCGGCAATTCAAATCCGGCGCTGCAAATTACACCCTCACAGCGATGCAAGTCGATTTGGAATCCTTCGCGTGAAAACGGGCGCACATGGATATGGCCTTCATCATAAGCCGCCGGTACGGGCTGATAGATAAAGAAGTCATAGTCAGGGAAATGCCGGAGTTGCGGCACTATGTCATCGAGACCAGCAAACGGTAGATAGACCAGATAGTGCTTGGGGGTAGAGACGTTGGGATAGGGCGAATGTTCTACCAAGGGCGGCAATATGGGCTGGTTGAAGTGATGCCAGTGCAAACCAATCGGTTGGGTGATGGGGGCAAAATTACGCATAAACCAATCGGTGACCAAATTGCTATCTGCTTTTGGGATATCGTAAAAAAACGCATTTTGATGTGAAAGGCCAATGACTTTTTTGCCAGCGCGTTTCGCTGCCCAGGCTGACACGGGTTCGAAGTCATTGATGATAAAGTCGTAACCTTCAACATTGACCTTGTTTATATCCTGATAGAGCTGGACAAGGTTCGTTTCGAGCAATGTTTGCAAAAATAATACTTTGCCGTTTTGAGTTGCAAATGTAAGGCCCCGGTAAGTTTGGTAGTTACCGAAAATCTCCATGTCAAAATACTTGTCTGGCGCTCTGCCGGAAAACACCCAATCCACCTGGGCGCCAGCGTCTGCAAGGGCTTTGGCCATAATGCGTGCCCGCGTAGTGTGGCCATTGCCGGTGCCCTGAACTCCATACAATATTTTCATTCGCGCTCGCCTGATCGATAAAGGTCAATGATCATTTGCAGTGGATATGCATGCACGCTGCCCATAATCAGTGTAGTGAAACAATAATCGAGTGCAGGTAAATCCCCCAAAATGCGCAGGCACTGCCGAGCAATGCGCCTGCAACCAGATCGGTGGGATAGTGCACCCCGAGCAATACCCGGCTTATGCCAATTGCGCTCGCCCAGATAAAGCAGGGAATCGCAAAAATGGGATAAAAATTCAGTACGAGGCAGGCAAACAAAAATGCAGCTGCCGTGTGCCCCGAAGGGAAACTGAATTGGTCTGAAGGTGTGATCCAGGCTTGGTAGCTGCTGATTTTTACGGCAGGACGGTCGCGTTTAATCAGGTTCTTCAATAGCAGATATAAGCTGACATCAAAAACATAGGCGATTATCCCGGCCCAAAAAAAAGTGGCGCCGACTTGTGGTTCGAGCGCCAATAAGCAGAGAGCAACAATCAGATAAAGTGGGCCGTCACCCGTATGCGAGATCAGCTTGATGGAGCGACGATATTGGAAGCCTTTGGTCACATGGACCCATAGGAACGCGAGAGTATCCAAATGATGGACGCGCTGTAAAAAAGTATTCATGATTCACCGCCTTTGAAGATAGTTGCAGATGAAATCGTGCAAGCGGGACAAACCAAGCTTGCGTCCATCTATTAGTAACATTGCTATGTGACTATCGTATGACGATGTAATTAACCTCTAATGACCAACCTGCGGAGAGAGTGAATGAGTAAACCAGGCAAAACCGGTGTGGCGCGGATAATCGACGCATTTGGCTATTCAATGAAAGGCTTCGCCGCTACCTGGAAATATGAGGCGGCATTTCGGCAAGAGGTGGGTTTGGCAATTGTGTTGATTCCCACTGCATTTTGGCTCGCACAAACTCATATCGAATTGATTTTGCTGATTAGCAGTGTGTTTTGGGTCTTGATGGCGGAGCTGGCGAATTCGTCGGTAGAAGCTGTCGTCGATCGCACTGGTACAGAGCGTCATGAGCTTTCGGGGCGTGCCAAAGATATAGGTTCGGCGTTGGTGTTCGTCAGCTTGGTGCTGTTGGCAATCGTCTGGGGAATTGTAGCGTTCAACCGTTTTGCTTGATTACGGTCGTGCGTGAGTTTCTGTAAGCCCCGGTCTAAAAGCCGGGGCTTTTTGTTTGCGGCGCCTTCTTTTATTTATCTAATCTCGGTTGGTTGATTGCAGTACTCCCTGCTTTAGGGTAAATTACGCAAATCGGTTAATTATCATATTTATATGCCCTAAAGGGTTCTCAATAAGAAAAGTTATGAACGACGAATTTTCAGTTAATGAACATCCTCATCGCCGCTATAACCCCTTGACTGGTGAGTGGCTGCTGATCTCGCCCCATCGCACCAAGCGCCCTTGGCAAGGGCAGCAAGAAGAGAATCAATGGCCGGATAGTCCGGCGCATGATCCGGCCTGTTACCTCTGTGCGGGTAACAAGCGTATGGGCGGTGAGATTAATCCGAATTACAAAAATACCTTTGTGTTCACCAATGACTTTGCAGCGTTGATGCCCAGTGTGCCTGAGGCGCCGGCTAGCAGCGATTCACTGTTTCAAATCCAGTCTGAACATGGCACCAGTCGCGTTATTTGCTTTTCAGCGGATCACAGTAAAACCCTGCCGCTGCTTAATGACGAAGAGATGGCCGCAGTTATCACTACTTGGATGACGGAAGCGGCAGATCTCGGCAAGCGTTATGCGAGCGTGCAGATATTTGAAAACAAGGGTGCGGTGATGGGTTGTTCCAATCCCCATCCCCACGGCCAGATTTGGGCGCAATCGCAACTGCCAACACTGGTGAGCAAAGAGGATGTTCTGCAGCGTGACTATCACGACAAGAACCCCATCCCGCTGCTGCTGGACTATGCGCAGAAAGAGTCTGCCAATGGTGAGCGAGTTGTAGTTGAAAACGACGATTGGCTGGTAGTAGTGCCATTTTGGGCGGCTTGGCCTTACGAGACATTGTTGCTGCCGAAGCATAAATTGGTGCGCATCACTGATTTAACTGCAGCCCAACAACTCAGTCTGGGTGCCATATTGCGCGATATCACCGCCCGTTACGACAACCTGTTTGAGTGTTCATTTCCCTATTCAATGGGTTGGCATGGCGCTCCTTTCTTGTCCGATGACACCGCGCATTGGCAGTTACATGCACACTTTTATCCGCCGCTGTTGCGTAGTGCCAGCGTGCGTAAATTCATGGTGGGTTACGAAATGTTGGCCGAACCCCAGCGCGATTTATCGCCTGAGCAAGCGGCTGAGCGGTTACGTCAACAAACTCCTGTTCATTTTCGATTGAGGTAAGAAGAGCGTGAAGACTCTCTCTAATGCTCGTGTGAGCGAATTATTTGAAAGCTATTTCGGTGCAGCACCAGTTGCGGTTGTTAAGGCGCCCGGTCGCGTCAATTTGATTGGTGAACATACGGATTACAACGGTGGGTTTGTGCTGCCCGCCGCCATTAACTATCACACCTATATCGCCTTCGCGCCGCGCGATGATCGCAACCTGCGCCTAGTGGCATATAACTTCGATAACGAGTTGGCGGTTATCGATCTTGATGCCGAGCAAGTGCATGACACTAATGCCTCCTGGAGCAACTACGTACGCGGTGTGGTACAGGAGATGCGCAAGAAAGGCTTTAATCTGGCCGGCGGCGATTTATACATCGCGGGCGATTTGCATTCAGGCGCTGGCCTGAGCAGTTCTGCATCTCTCGAAATGGCGTTGATTCGCGCCTTTACGTCGCTGAGTGGGGAAACGGTCGAGCCAACCCAAGCGGCGTTGATGGGGCAGGCGGCAGAGAACAATTTTGTTGGTTGCAACTGCGGAATTATGGATCAGTTAATTTCAGCGCGCGGCCAGGAACACGCCGCCTTGCTGATCGATTGCGAGGATTTATCCACTCGCGCTGTATCTGTCCCTGCTGATTGGGAAATCCTGATCGTACATAGCGGTGTTAAACGTGGCTTGGTCGATAGCGAATACAATCAGCGTCGCCAACAGTGCGAACAGGCGGCCGCCTATTTTGGCAAGACTTCCCTGCGCGCGGTTGAGTTGGAGCAATTACTGGCGGCCGAAGGCAAGCTTGATGATTTGAGTTTCCGCCGTGCACGCCATGTGCTCACCGAAAACCAGCGCACACTTGATGCCGCTAAAGCCTTGTCTGAGGCAAACCTGGCCGGTCTGATCAAGGTAATGGCTGAGTCCCATGCATCCATGCGCGATGACTTTAATATCACTGTGCCGGCGATCGATGCGCTGGTTAATATTTTGGCGGTGGCGGGAGATGGTAAAGCAGGTGCGCGTATGACCGGCGGTGGATTTGGTGGCTGTGTGGTGGCGGTGGCTCCGGCAGATGTTATCCCGCAATTAGTCGCCGCCGTTGAGCTGCATTACCAGGAGCAGACCGGTTGTGAGCCGACCTTAATCCGCGCCAAAGCCAGTGCCGGTGCTTTTGCTTAAGATTATTGTGTGTTGATAATGAAGTGGCTTGTGTATTAGTGAAGGTTCTTGTGTTGTCTTGCCCCGCCTTGTGCGGGGTTTTTTATTTGGGGGGAACGAATAGGTCTTATGTTGGGTGGGGGCTTTTCTGAAAAGGCCTCCGGAAGCGGAGTTAATGCTGGGTTTTGCCTGTGCTGCCAGAGTCACTCAAGAACGCTTGGTAATCATCGGCGATAGTGCGCTCTTCGGTACGGCGTTCAGTCGATTTTCGGCGTTTGCGATGATAAAGATCCAATGGCATGTTTTTGCAGGGATCGCGGTCCAAGCGGCGATCATGACCCTTACGGCGGTCGAAAAAAAACTTGTGGTCGCTCATAGTCGGTGTTTCTCTGCTCCCGGTCTATTTATAGTTAGAACCTTGAATACAACAGCGTACTTATTTGTCCCAAGTCAACACAGTGTAGATCTTTGTCGTTAAAATGCGGCAAGTTTTTTTGCATAAGCAGGCGTAGTTGGATAGCCATCATCTATGCATCTGCGCGAGTGCAATCTCGTAACAAGGTGAATTTTATGAATCCTGTTGAAAGTCGTATCCACGCCAAGCTGGGTGCCGGGTTCCAACCTGTGCATCTGGATGTCATCAACGAAAGCTACATGCACTCGGTTCCGCCGGGGTCTGAAACCCATTTCAAAGTGGTCTTGGCTTCTCCTGCATTTGCTGGAAAACGACAAGTACAGCGTCATCAGGCCGTTTATGCGTGTTTGGCTGAGGAGCTGCAATCCGGCGTCCACGCATTGGCCTTGCATACCTACAGCCCTGACGAGTGGCAGGCTAATTCGCAGGTTCCTGCGTCGCCCCAGTGCCTTGGCGGCAGCAAACACGACCAGCGATAAGGGCTGGTTGTGCAAAAACTAAACGCCTATAATGCGCGCCCTACGCAATCCCGCTTGCCATTGAATACCTGAAATCTGATTACTGCTAACCCTTTAAGTGATGTTTATGAGCCCTATTGTTGTCGCCGCCCTCTATAAGTTCGTTAAGTTACCTGATTACGAAACGCTGGTTCCGCGCCTGAAAGACTTGTGCGACCAGTTGGGGATCAAGGGAACCTTGTTGTTGGCAGAGGAGGGTATCAATGGCACCGTATCTGGCTCACGTGAGGGTATCGATAGTCTGACCGCGTTTTTACGGGCGGATGGCCGTTTCGATAACCTGAGTTACAAAGAATCCTTTTATGAGGAACAACCTTTCTATCGTATGAAGGTGAAGCTCAAAAAGGAGATCGTCACCATGGGGGTGAATGGCATAGACCCGCAAAAGATTGTGGGCACTTATGTTAAGCCGCAGGACTGGAATGCATTAATTAGTGATCCCGATGTTGTGGTGGTCGATACCCGTAATTCCTATGAATACGAAATAGGGACATTTGAGCGTGCGATTGATCCTAAAACCGAAACTTTTCGTGAGTTTCCAGCGTACGTTGCTGAAAACCTGGACCCGTCCAAGCATAAAAAAGTCGCAATGTTCTGCACCGGTGGCATTCGCTGTGAAAAATCCACTGCCTATTTAAAAGAGCAGGGGTTTGAAGAGGTTTACCATCTTGAAGGCGGGATCCTCAAATATTTGGAAGAGGTTCCGCAAGAGCAAAGCCTGTGGCGCGGTGAGTGTTTTGTGTTTGATAACCGTGTGGCGGTCAATCACCAATTAGAGAAGGGCGTTTATGATCAATGCCACGGTTGCCGCTATCCCATTACTGAAGAAGACAAAACATCTGATCGTTATATGTTGGGTGTTTGCTGTCCCCGCTGTTTCGACAAATTGACTCCGGAACAAACTACCCGTTTTGCAGAGCGGCAAAAGCAAATCGAATTGGCCAAGCAGCGCAACCAAGGCCACATAGGGGTATTGCCGCCCGAGCGACAAGCGCGTCGTGCAGAGAAGCTTGAACATCGGGAAGCGCAGCGCCGGCTTTCGTTGGCTGCAGAGCTCGCGGCAAAAGGTTAATGGCAAATAGTAATTAGCTATTTTGTCACACAATTACTTTATGCTTTAATGCAGTTTCCATTTATAAATCTCTGTGGTACCTATGAATTTTGATGATTGGACAGCTGATGTAGCTGCAGGCACTGCAACTCATACCAACGGATTTACTATTCGCATTGAAGGCAATCCCAAAGATCCCTCCGATGTTTATCCGGGAAAGTTTCCTGAAGGTATGAGCTTTGTTGACCAGGCGCGTTTATTGCGTTCAGGATTGGAGTTTTTGGCAAAGTCGGGCGGAAGTGCACCTAAATCATGGCAGTCCAGCCCGGTGCAAGATGCAAAAACGGAAGCCATCAAGGCTCGTGAAGAGTTGGCAAAGCGGTTTGCAGACCGACCGGACAAGCCGCAGCGCTCCGTGCTTTCATTGAAAAAGAATTCGTGAATGCATTTGATCACTACAAGTCACTCATAAAAAAACCGGCGCTGATGCGCCGGTTTTTTTAGGAGTGTTTTTTGATGTTGTTTAAGGGTACCTAAAGCATGTCCCCGAGGGCAACGCACATGCTTACAGTAAACCGCGTCTTTGCAGTTCTAAATATTGCGCATCTACCAATTTGAATAAATCATCGAATTTACTCGCTGCAGGTGCCGTTACCAATTCCAGGCTTTCGACCTCGGCTTGAGGGCGCTTCATGATTTTTTCCAATGCATCAGCAGTACCACTCATCGCGGCAATAATTTTATCGGTACTGTCTTTATCGCGGAAAACTCTGCCTTGGTCAGTTAGCTGCAAATAGTTATCGCATTCTTGCAGCCAGTCTTTACGTTGCAAGATGAAGTTGCGTATGTTCTTGGCGCCACCACGATGGGCTGTTGGAAGTTGCTTGTCTTTGTAACTTTGCAGGCTTTTGCGACCTTGAATTAAAAAATCGACCCCGGTTGATTTGCAGTACTTGGCATTCAGGTAGCTGGCAAATTTTACATTGTTTGCCGCTTCTGCCTTGGCGCGTTTGCAGGCCTCATCGCAACTGAACGTGAATTGCGATAGCGATAATAAGGCCATGATCATTAGAATTTTTTTCATGAGGGGCTCACCAATTATTAAAGTTATATGAAAGCTGAATTACTGCACTGTGATATAAATCACTTTTAAAGCAGCGTCAAGTAATGTAAATAAAATAAGTTGTTTATATAACTTTCAGGACTAGATTTCGAAATTCACTGCGAATTTATAAATTTGGAAAACGTTATTTTCCTGTAGAAAGAACAGTGACTTGAGCAGTAGAGGAAGAGTATGCGAAGAACGAGAAGATTAAAAAGGCAGCATCAAGCTGCCTTGGCAGGGGAAAATAGCTGCAATATTAACCAAAAAAGCCGAGCGGATTTTTGCTGATAGCTACGCTTACTATGTAAGCAAATACAATCAATGCACTGACCCAGAGTATTTTGCGTGCAGCGGGATTCGGTACTTTAAATGCGGCTACCCCCAAACCTATATAAGCAATCAAACCAATAATTTTGGCCATTAACCAAGGCTGGCTCCCAGGTGACATACTGAGATGCACCGCCAGCACTATCCCGCTAACTAATAAAATAGTGCTGATGATATGTGGCAGTATTTTTACCCATTTTTTGCCGAGCATACTGGAGTTCATAAACAGCCATAGACCGCGTACAAAAAACGCGAGCAGTGATAAGGCTACAAAAGTGAGATGAATATGTTTAAGGGCTAGATACACGGTATGTTTTCCTTTTTATCAATGTGAAGTTGTTGTTCGATTATGTATTGTTTTAAGTTGCGCTAAGGGCTTTTCCAACCAAACCAAGCATGGATTCAGATAAGGGGAGTTTTAACGCGGCTTCATGGCCTTTTTCTGACATTTTATTCCAGGTTTTGCGAATAATATCGATGAGTTTTTCTTCGTCATGTTTGCTGGCAAAATCCTCTAAATAAAATTCAATAAATACCAGGCATACCACGTCTTCCAATGCTTGTACTTCATCATCGCGTTTCAAGCTGCGTTTAAGCAGAAGGTCTTTCACGCGCGTAATCATTGCATCGTCATAACCTTGTTGTGCCATGATGTCGCCCGCGATTTCACCGTGTAGTTGCGCCAAATCCAAACGCCACTTTTTATAGCCGCTGCGGTCCATTGGGTAATCGCTACGCGGACTTTTCCATCGGCAAATATGTTGGCTACGTACCGCCAGTTGTAGTGCTTCTGATGGCGATTCACAAAATTGATGCAGGTGCGCACTCATGCGTTGGGCGTAAATCCATTCTTTGGAAACAGCTTTACCATCCACTATTTCGGTATTGGGATCTTGTAAATTAGCTGCATCAAATGCGGCGAGTGTTTTCTCTAAACGAGTTTGGTCGGTCATGGTGGTTACTCATTAATCGTTATAGGGAATCAGTGGTTCGAATTACCATTGGCAATCGCACGCAACTGTTCCATGTTGGTAATCAGGATTTCTTTTTTATCCACTGCAATTACGGTTTGTTTTTGCAGGCGGGTTAGTACGCGGCTGACGGTTTCTATCGTTAAGCCTAAATAATTGCCGATGTCAGTGCGCGACATAGGTAAGCGAAATGCATTTGTTGAAAGTTGACGGCGACCATTGCGGCTGGAAATGCTTAACAGCAATGCAGCGATGCGCTCTTCAGCGCTGCTCTTACTTAACAGCGTAATGATTTGTTGATCTTGCGTGATCTCGCGGCTCATCAATTGGAAAAAGTGACGCTGTAGATTGGGGATTTGCAAACTCAACTCTTCCATTCGCTCAAATGGAATTTCACACACAGAAGAGGTTTCCAGCGCGATGACTGAATTGGTGTAACGGTTATCAGCAATGCCATCCATACCAACAACTTCGCCTGGCAAATAAAAACCGGTGATTTGTTCTTCGCCACTATCACTCAGAGTGATGGCTTTGACTGCACCCGAGCGGATGGCATACACAGAGCTGAATGAATCATTTGCGCGATACAAATAATCGCCCTTTTGCAGTGGTTTACCGCGTTGGACTATACGATCAAGGCGGTCGATGTCTTCAATATGCAAACTGATAGGCAGGCAAACGGTATTTAATCGACAATTGCCGCAATTGACGCGCTCGTGTGGGCAGTTTGCATCCAGCGGTTTGGTAATAGGTTGTTTTGCAGTCATGGGTGTCTCAAAAGCGGATATCCCCATAATACCTAGGGGAAATAGCTGAATAGAGCGATTGTTGCAGCTTTGGTGTAGGTGGTAAATAGCAGTTCACTGCGCATGCTATGTAGAGGGGCTCGCCCGGTAATAAATAAAATAAAGAGGCGAATGAAAAATGGGCCGGCGAACCGGCCCGAAGGAGATTAACCGGCTGCCCGGTTAAGTGAAGGATGATCAACGGTGGTGGCGATGTGAAAAATGTAAACAGATCGGGCTATCCTATCTGGCTGTCCCTGTTTGTGGGAGTGACAAATTGCCGCAGACGAAATCCCTTATAACTAAAATCACCTGTAAGGCGCTGCAATAAAGCCTTTACACAAGGCAGGGCGGATAATATATTTGGCCTGCTGGTCTGTTCGCAGCATTATTTATGGTAAGCCACCTCGTTGTTCTAGCAGTACATCTATTAGCACCGCGTTTTGTTTTTCATAAGTAACATCTGAATCCGCCAGCACAGCTCCACTTGGGGTATTCATTTTATTATTTATAAAAGCATCGAGGTTCATCATGGCTAGAAGTACTGGTACCGTTAAATGGTTCAACGAATCTAAAGGTTTTGGTTTCATTGCAAGTGAAGCGGGTCAAGACGTATTCGTTCACTACAGCGCTATCACTGGTTCAGGTTTTAAGACCCTGGCTGAAGGCCAAAAAGTAGAGTTTGACGTGAAGCCAGGCCAAAAAGGCCCACAGGCTGAAAACGTAATTGGTCTGTAATTGGTTACTTAAATAACCGATGCCGATCAAAAAACCGCCCATGAGGCGGTTTTTTATTGCACGTCCCTTTTTCAAATTAAGGAGATGTCCATGACTGTTAATCTGGGTATTTTTCTTTTCCCCGACATAGAGGTATTGGATTTTTCCGGCCCCTATGAAGTTTTCACCACTGCGACTCGTGTAGCCACGCGGCTCAATCCGAAGCAGCCTCCTTTATTTAATGTATTCTCTGTTGCAGACACGCCTTCACCCATAGCGGCGCGTGCAGGGTTACGATTTGTACCGGATTTTATAATGGGGCAGCACCCTGCATTGGATTTGTTGATTATCCCCGGTGGGGTAGTCTCTGCCGAAATGAAAAAGCCGCAGGTGCTTGATTGGATTAAAACGAGTGCGGCATCAGCAAGCATTGCTGCCTCTGTGTGCACTGGTGCTTTTTTGTTGGCGCAAGCGGGTGTTATCACTACACAGCAAGTCACCACACACTGGGAAGATATCACTGAGTTGCAACAAGCGTTTCCTGCGCTGCAAGTTTTATCTGGTCAGCGTTGGGTTGATGAGGGCGCGGTAGTAACTTCAGCGGGAATTTCCGCGGGAATTGATATGAGTTTATATTTGGTTTCGCGTTTTTATGGGATGCCATTGGCTATACGCACGGCGCGACAAATGGAGTTTGAGTGGAAAAATAACGGTTTAATTGTAAAGTAGCTTTTAGCTGCGCTACTGCGTGATGATCGAGTAGCAGGTATCCGTAAGGGCGGGACATAATCAATGAACTGGCTTGCTCATGCATTTCTATCCAAACGAAATATAGAATTTCGGGTTGGCAATATATTGCCGGACTTGGTATCGATTTCTGAAGTGAAAAAATTTCCCTCAGCATATCAAGAAGGGGTTATCTGTCATCGGGCGATTGATCGCTTTACTGATGCGCATTCGATTGTAAAGGGTGGTATTAGTCGCATGCCGCCAGAATACAGGCGTTATGGTGGGGTGTTAACTGATGTGTTTTACGATCATTTCCTCGCCAGATATTGGCCGCGCTTTTCCGCGGAAAGGCTGGATGGATTCTCGCAGCGCTTTTATGACGACTTGCTCTTTGTAAAAGATGAATTACCGCGAGATATATTTGCGCACTTTCAACGCATATTAACGAACAGAATTTTTGAGAGCTATCAAGACGTGGCTGGGGTTGAGTTGGCTCTGCAGCGGATTGATGGCCGGCTTAAGCGGCCTGCCAATTTGGGTGCAGCAGTTGCAATACTCAGCGAAAACTACGAGCTTTTCGAAAGTGAGTTCACCGAATTTTTTGCAGAGCTACAGCAACATATAAAACCCTATGTTAGTGAATAGTGAACCCTAGGTTTCAATCAGCTTGCCGTGCACTACCCAAAAAAGCGCAGTTTTAATTGGCAAAGTTTCTGTGGTTGCCAATAGGTTTCTATAGCGAGTTAGTTGCGGCAGATAGGCTTCTAATTCTCTTGCGATAAATTTTTCGTCTGCTTCCCCTGTTTCTGCTTCACTGCTTTTGTAATCGACAATCCAGCGCACACCATCAGAGATAAACGTGCGGTCGATGATATGTTCGCGTACGTCCTGTTTGTCTTTCTGCATTAGCGAGAGCTCACACGCGCTTTGCTCATGGTCGCTATTGAGCAACCAGCGACCCTGATCGCTATTCATTGTAATGGTGATGGCGCTGGCGATTTTTTGCAGGGCGCGATTGAGGTTGTCGCTGCTCCAACCAAATTGTTGCAATTGAATTTTCCAAAAGTTGCGTTGCTGCGCAATAAACTCATCGGCAGTAATGCTATGGGTATTGGTGATCAGTTTGTTTTCCACAATCGCCTGCAATGCGTTGTGAATCACTGTGCCTGTATGGCGGGCGAGGCGTGCGCCGGTGGTTTCGACTTCGGGGATATTGAGTGGATTATCATTGGTTAGATCATCGATCTCCCGTGAGCCAAATTCATGGCCGCGATAAGCGGTTAGCAAGGTGACATCGTTTAATGCTGGAGCTTGCCAATCAGCTGGTAAACGCAAGATGTGTTGCAAGCCAGGCTTGTTTTTTTCGGCAAATAAATCATCGGTTAGCGTTAACTGGCGGCGGGGATTGGTATTGGCCTGTATTTGAATTGCATCTTCCTTCACGAATGGCCAAATGCTATGTAACAGCGAGACCTTTGCGGGTGCAACTAACTCATCATCTTTGATGTTAATGCAGGCAATTAGGTGCAAACGTTTAATCGCCCGGGTGCAGCCCACATACAACAACCGCGTCGCTTCAAAGGCTTGTTGTTTATCTGCTTCGCGGCGCATGAACGTATAGAGGGTATCTTCCTCTTGCCCGGTGGCAGCAAGTGAGCCGAGCAATAATTGCTTTTCGCCGTGATGGTTGATTCGTTCTTGCCAGAGTAATAGTTGTTTGTCGTCTTTTCGCGCGCTACGATCCAGCCCGGGAATAATTACGGTATCGAACTCAAGTCCTTTGGACTTGTGAATAGTCATCACTTGCAGATTTGCATCGGCGTCGCTGCGTGGTGCGGCGAATAAACGGTCAATGGCATTGTTGAATGCCTGCCAGTCGCGAATGCTGCCACCTTGCTGGTGTTTATCGAGCAGCGCAAAAAAACTATTGATGTTATCTCGGTCGTTTGCATCCAATAAGGTGGCTGGGCCGCCCAATGCAAACCAAATTCCTTCAATCCACTGGCGGAGTGGTTTGCGGTAGCGTTCTTGCAGTGCTTGTTCGAGAATCGGTGTAACACGCGCGAGGATCTTTTTGCCGTTTTCACTAATGCCTGCGATTTGCTGATGCAATTCCAGTTGCGGCCAGATGACAGCAAATGCAGTTTCATTTGCACGCGGATTTTGCCCGGCAAGATTGGTTGTGGCGATTCGGTGCAGATCGTTATTGTCTAGTCCACACCAAGGTGCACGCAACACCGATAGCCAAGCAATACGGTCGGCAGGATTCAACAGCGCACGCGTGAGCGAGAGTAAATCTATAATTGCCATACGGCTCGCGAGACGATCAATTTCAGTGGCTTGATAATGCAAACCCGCTGCTGTGAGCGCCGGTAAAATTCGCGCGAGATGATTGCGTGTGCGTACCAAAATTGCAATGCTGCCATTGGGGTTAGCACTGCGCGCCTGTTGAACCAGTTCAACAACCTTTTCTGCTTCCTGCTGTTGGGCGTTGATGCGCGATGGAATTTCTTCGTCGTCACCACCTTTATCTTTTTCAGTACTTTTGGCTTCGGCTGACTTGGTTTCCGATGAATAAGTGCACGCATAAAAATCAACTGCATTGCCATCGATTGCAGGTTTGAATGCAACCGATGGTGAATAGCTGACAGCGCCGCGGCTAATATCATCTTGCAGTGGAAATGCGTGCTGGAAAATAGTATTCACCCAGTGCACCACACCCGCCTGCGAGCGGAAATTCACGCGCAGATCAAGTGCAGTCAAGGTAACCGAGCCTATACCTTGTTGTCGTGCATCCAAAAACAAACCTACGTTTGCATTGCGAAATCCATAACAGGATTGCATACCATCGCCGACAATAAATAAGGTGCGGCCATCGCCTGTTTGCCAACCGCTGGTTAGCTTACGCAAAAGTTCCAACTGTGGACTGGCGGTATCCTGAAATTCGTCGACGAGAATGTGGCGAATGCGGTAATCCAGTTGCAGTGCTAAATCACTAGGAGAATCTTCTTCGCCTAAAGCCAGAAGTGCCGCTTGGCTAATGGCGGTATAGTCGGTGGCGCTTTGCTGCTTAAACACGATGGTTAATTGCGCAACAAGGATGGGCAGGATACTGGTCAGACTATCGAGCAATTGCCATTGATGCTCTGCATAGCTCGCCGATGGTAATGAGCGAAGTTCTTGCAGTAATTGTTCGGCATCCGGTGCGGTATCGGTAATTGCTGCAACCAATTCACTGAAGCGATTTTTTAAATCTGCATTTTCTTTTCCTGCAGGAAAACCTCCGGCTTTGGTGAGACGTGCGCGAAAGGTGCCACCATTGGTTAGCAGTAGATCGACAATCGCAAACCATTGCGGAAGCGATTCCGGCTCTGTATCGGGCAAGCCATTAATACCAAGCAATTCATGGATACGGTTTTTGCGCTCACCTTCTTCCTGCAGATTGGCGGCGGCGCGGTCAGCGATGCTGCATAGTTCGCTGCTGTGAATAAGCAGCGCGGCTTCAACCAAATCCAGATGCTCGCAAATAACATCGCGCAATACTTGTTCCAGATAAGTTCGGGCATCTTCATGACGTGCTTGCAATAACACACCAAGCCATTGTTCGCGTTTGGCGAGCAGGCTGGTTAATAAATTTTCTACCGCTGGCAAATTGTTGTCCATATGGCGAAGCAGACGGGTTAGGTCCTCGCGCAATGGTGAATCCTGTTCAAGCAAGTGAAATAATTCGCGCACTGCTAAGCGATAGGCTTGATCGGCGTCTTCTAATGTATCGGGTTGTGCACCTATACCACTGGCGAGCGGCAATTGTTTGGTGATTGAGCGACATAAACTATCGATGGTTTGCACGCGTAAACGTTGCGGGCTTTGCAATAGGTTCCATTCTAATTCGCGGTCGCGTTGCAATACGGCTTGCGCCAGTTTCCAGGTGCGCTGTGCGTGTGGATCTTGCGGTTCCGGTTGATCGGCTGCTTGCCAGAGTGCGTGCATAATCCGGTCTTGCATTTCGCCGGCGGCTTTGCGGGTAAAGGTGATTGCCAGAACCTCTTCGGGTTCATCGCACCAGGCGAGCAGCGTTAATACCCGCTGCGTTAGCAAACCGGTTTTACCGGAGCCAGCTGGGGCAGATACTGCAAAAGAGGTGTGAGGATCCAGCGCATCAAAACGGACTTGCTGATCGATAGGTTGGGTTACTGGCTGGACAGCGACGTCGGACATCAAATCGCTCCCTGCGTGCGGCGAATAAATGCAGCAAGGGCATCTTGTTCTCGCAGACGATTAAGTGGCAGGAGATCTTCTGCATACTGTGCGGTGGTGGGATTTTTCATATCGACGCGTACATCGCCCTGAATAAAATCAGCGGCTAATTGTTGTAAATACATTTGCCAATCCTGGGTTTGTTGGTCCCAGGAAATTTTGCCGGGAAAGATGCCATCATGTTGGGTTTGCAATTCTCCGGTGCCAATCCACTTCATGGCTTTTGCATTGATTTGTGCAAATGCAATAGCCGCTACCGGTGTCGCAGCGGTAACAGCATATAGCGGCAGTTGTGGTTCATCCATGCGTTCGCCTTGCCAGCTTTTTGCATTAGGCTGACCGGTTTTGTAATCAATCAGAATTAGCTCGCCACTGTGCAGTTGATCGATACGGTCGATGCGCAAGCGTAATGGCAGGCCTGCGAACTCAACCTCGACCTCTTCTTCAATGGCCACTACAGAAAACGCAGGCCGCATTTTTTCTTGCGCAAGCCATTCGTGAATTAATGTCGCCAAGCGCTCTTGCTCAAGTTGCGCGTAGAACACACCTATGCTGGTGCCACGTTTTTGTTTGAGTGAATCAATCGCACTTTGCGTTTTTTGGTTAATCAGTTCGGTTAACGCTGTTTCATCCAATGCGAGCAATGTTTGTTGATCTTTAAGATCGCGCCAAATCATTGCCAGTGCATCATGCAATAAATTGCCGCGTTCAATGGCGGAGAAGCCGGCAACAGGCTCATCAATACTGGTGGCGCCCAAGCGCAAGCGGGCGAACGCATTAAACGGGCAGGCGGCTTGTTCTTTAAATAAACCTGCACCGCCGCGCACTGCTTCTTGTTCGATATTTAAATGGGGCGCTGTTGCGGTGGAAATTAATTCCAAATTGCCGGTGGCAGCCAATGCGCGGTAATTTTGTGCGCTGCTGCTGTCAGCGTTGCTGATTAGGAACTCGATTGCGGTTAACGGCAAATGACGGATTAATGCACTCGGGCTTAGCTCGCTGTCGTCGTCGCTGTGCGCCGAACTGAAAACAACCTGTGGTGCACATTGACGATAGTGTTCGGTGAGCGCGCGTGCAAATTGCAGTTCGCGCTCGGCGCTGGCATGGGGCATTTTTTGTGTGCGTTGCAAACTGCTGGGCAATAAAGGATTAGGCGCAGGTACCGGTGGCCATTGGCGATGGTGTAGGCCCATTACCCAGCAATGGCTGAACTGTAAACCGGCGCCTTCAAGTGCACCAAGAATCTGAATGGGCGAGTTGGGAGTCTGTGCCTGGAACGGTGTTTTTCCCGCAATGTTACGTAATTGTTGAATTGCGCCTGGATAATTAAATTGAATACCGGTGCCATCCAATTGCAAAAAATTCTCCAACACTTGGTTCCAAAGTGTGAGTTGTTGGTATTCCTGACTATCCAAACGGCGTGTGCCCGGCCAACCGAGTAGTTGCAAATGTTGCTGAAAAAAATCACACCAATATTGTGCGGTCTGATTGCCAAAGCTTTGGCGGCGATAATTTTCCAGCTGTATAAATCGACTAGCAAGGCTGCTTTCGCTTTCCGCGATACCTAAGCGGGTTGATAATTTTTGGCAGTGATAACGTAAATCGCTCAAGCTGATCGTAAATTTTCCCAGCTTGCGCAGGGTTTGGATTAAATGCGCACGCAACACCAACTCGTTGTCGGCATTGCCAAAAAAGGGTGAGAGTAACAAATTGCAAATGGCTTCCAGATCCCATGATGATTTTTGCAGCATCAACAGATCCAGTGTTGCACTGATAATTGGCGTCGCTCCGAGGGGAGTGCCGGCCGAAAAATTAAACGGCAGGGTGTAGCGCGGACGATCGGGCAGGGCGGCGAGAGGTTCAAACACCTCGACAAAAATCCGCTCCACCTGATCGCGGCATTGGCCGAGGTTCGGCACGATAATGCCAATCATCGCCGCTGGATTTTGTTCTATCTGATGTTTGCTCCAGAGTGCTGCGCAGCGGATTTCGGTTTCGCTATTGGTTGTGTCGGTACGAATTAATTGTGTCTGTTGGTTATGCGCTTTAACCGTGTGCAACTCGTGGCAAGCGCTGTTAATTAAATCCTGATGCTGCGGCGGTATATCGTCAAAACCAGTGAGGTGGATGATGGGCTCTTTATCAAGGTGCGAATTTTTAAAGGCATCGATCAATATCTGGTTTGCCATTTCCAGCGTAATAAATCCCAACCTCGCCAGATGCGCGCGAAACTCACCCAGCCAGGTGAGCCAACAATAGGTATTGCTTTGGTCATTGAGCAGCGGCTCTGCGGCGCGTACTTGTTCTTCTGTGAGTTGCCAGAGTTCAAGGTTGCGCAATGCGCTATCGGCGGCTTGCGCCAGTGGTTCAGGCTGTAGCAATGCAGCGGCCAAAGAGGATTTACTGATAATGTTTTCCCACAGGGATTGGCGCTGCAGATTGTTGATGATTCGCTGCGCAGCTGGTGCATAGGCGCGTCGTTGTAAGATCGCCCAGTTCAGTTCGATCCACTGGCTCAATGAATAAATACGTGGGCTTGGCCAAACGCTGGTAGCGTCTGCCTGCTGTTGTCCATACGCGCGCAGCATATGATTGCGCAGACGATTGTTGGCAGTGATGATCAATTCGCCGCGAGCGATGGCGGACAAGTAGAGGGTAATATCGAAATAGGTATCAACCATGATGCTGCCTGAGGCCTTGTAATCGGTGCCAGTCAAAAGTGGTATGCATTATGGCACCGGAAGCCATTCATGTGCGTTGTAAAGTTTGGTTATAAGCCCTTGTCAGATAAGGAATTAGCATTTTCTTCGGCTTGTTTGGTCAAATGAAACATGCTACTTTCCCCGCCCACATGAGGAAATGCATGGATTGCCCTGCGTTACTGCAGTTTGATAAATGGATTGCATAAAAATAGCCCACAGGGCATAGACCGCCGGCAAGTAAGGTCAATACATCAGGTGAGTGTTTCGTTAGGTCGCAACTTTTTAGATTTATTCAAAAGTGCGTCTATGATTCCCTTTGTATTTCATAACTATAAACAAGTGACCCTATGAACCAACAAGCTACTGGTAACTACAGATGGACCATTTGCGGTCTGCTGTTCTTCGCCACCACAGTTAACTATCTCGATCGCCAAGTTTTAAGTCTGTTGTCACCGGAGCTGATGCATCTCTATGGTTGGAACAACAACGACTACGGCAACATCACTGCTTTATTTACCTTTGTCTATGCCATATCGATGATCTTCGCGGGTCGTTTTATCGATAAGTTCGGCACTAAAAATGGTTACATCATTGCGATTGCTATCTGGTCATTTGGTGCTGCTATCCACGCATTTGCCTATGACATGGGTGCTGCGTTTTACGCTGTTCTGGGCTGGATCGGATTGGCCGATATAGATCAAGCCAATGGCACTGTAAATGGCGCCGCCGCTATCACCGCGTATTCTGTTGCCGGTTTCATGATCGCACGTGCGGTACTGGCATTCGGCGAGGCGGGTAACTTCCCTGCTGCTATCAAAGCTACCGCTGAATACTTCCCTAAGAAAGAACGCTCCTTCGCCACCGGTATCTTTAACTCTGGCGCCAACGTAGGTGCAATTTTGGCTCCCCTGACCGTGCCCGTAATTGGTGTGATGTGGGGCTGGCAGTGGGCATTTATCATTGTCGGTATCATCGGTTTTGTTTGGATTATCTTCTGGTGGGTGTGGTACGACAAGCCGAGCGAACAAAAACGTTTGGGCGAGGCTGAGCGTGCTTATATCAACTCAGATGTTGAAGCCGTTGAAGCTGTTGAAGAAGAAGTGAAAACCTCCTGGTTTACCCTGTTGAGCTACAGACAAACCTGGGCATTCGCTTTCGGTAAGTTTATGACCGATGGTGTCTGGTGGTTCTTCCTGTTCTGGCTGCCTATCTATCTGAGTGCCCAGCATGGCATGGAAAAAACCGAAATCGCACTACCAATTGCTCTGATCTACACCTTGACCATGTTCGGTAGTATCGGTGGCGGTGCTTTCCCAGGTTACTTCATCAAAAAGGGTATGGATGCATTTAATGCGCGCCGTACCGCAATGCTCGTTATTGCGTTGTTCCCACTAGTAGTGTTGTTGGCGCAGCCCTTGGGCCATATTTCTGTCTGGATTCCAATCCTGTTAATCGCAATAGGAGCATCTGCTCACCAGGCGTGGTCGGCGAATATCTTCACCACCGTATCCGATATGTTCCCTAAAAAGGCGGTTGGTTCGGTAGTGGGTATCGGTGGTTTTGCGGGTGGTATGGGTGGTGTACTGCTCAATAAGCTGGGCGGTGGATTATTCGACCACTTTGAAAAGGCAGGTAATATCGCGATGGGCTACACCATTATGTTTGCCATTTGTGCCACTGCATACCTGATTGCATGGTTTGTTATGCGTATGTTGGTACCTAAATACAAGCCGATTACTGATCTGTAATATGTAGAAGGTCATCGTAAACCCTAAAGAAGCCGCTGAGTTGCAAGATTCAGCGGCTTTTTTATGGTCGCTTGAATGGTGTGGATTTCAAAATAACGGTGATTTTAATTCTAAAAAAGTCTAATTCAGGGAAGACTTTTACGGCCATTTTCGTGTCTATTTTTCCGCCTGCATTAATACTTAAGAGGCATTTCCATTTCCTTAAGAGGACCTTGTTATGTCAAACAACAATAATATTGTGACTGCCAAAAACATTATGAGCAAAACGCTGTTAAGTGCTTATGAGGGTTGGACTATCCACCGGCTTGCAGAGTTTTTTATTAAACACGGTATTTCCGGGGCTCCGGTCATTGCCTCTGACCACGAGTTGGTCGGTGTTGTTACTGTGTCGGATATTTTTAAATTCAGCAGTATGGATGAGAGCAGTCGCCGCGAAGCGCTGCGCAATTATTATCGCGAAAGCTGTGAAATCGATTTGGATGAAACCAGTTTGCGTGAGTGGAGTGGGCGTGCAGAGCAAAACTGTACCGTACACCAGATCATGCAAAAAGAAATCATTACTGTGTTTCAGGATGCCAGCGTGAGCGAAGTGGCATCAGTGATGGTGAGAAACAATATCCATCGTGTCGTGGTGGTGACTGACTATAAGATTGCGATAGGTGTTATTACCAGCATGGATATCTTGCGTCATTTGCAACCTGACGGGCATGAATTGCGGTTGGTTGGTTAGATATTGAGATACGCCTGCCGGTGAATGCCAAACCGAGCCAGTGCAGGGGCGAGCTGTTCCGCTTCATCGGTGGCCTTGGTAAATACTGCAATATGCTCTGGTAGATAATCCTCGGGCGGTTCTGCAGCATCGGCGAGTAAAAACTCTACTCGCCGTGCAATGGCGGCGCCCGAATCAATCAATGCCAGATCGGCAGGAAGTTGCTGCGCTAACTCATCTTTTAACAACGGAAAATGCGTGCAAGCCAGCACCAGTACATCCATTTTCCCCGCATTGTCGGTACCCATTAATTGTTGGGTAATCTTTCCAATTGCCTCTGAATCCAGGGTCCCGCCGCGCAGTTTTTGTTCGGCAATTTGCACCAGCTCACTGGATCCTAACGACACTACCTGACAATCGGTGGCGTATTCGCGGATTAATTCGTGGGTATAAGGGCGGGCAACAGTTGCAGGTGTGGCAAGCAAACCGATTACTTTGGTTTTGCTCATCAGGGCTGCGGGTTTGATTGCTGGTACCACGCCCACAATTGGCAGGTTCAATTTGCTGCGCAAATGGGGGAGGGTGAGCGTACTGGCGGTATTGCAGGCAATGACCAGAATATCGGCCGGATAACGCTCCAGCAGCTCACTTATTACCCCATCTACACGGGTGATCAGTTCCGCCTCACCTTTGGTGCCATAGGGAAAAAACGCGTTATCGGAGGCATAAACCAGCGGATTTAATGGTAACCGCAGCTGGATTTCACGGGCGACACTCAGTCCGCCGACGCCGGAATCAAATACCAAAATGCGGGGAACCGGTGGGATAGCAGCGGAGTTAGTCATTGTATAAATCAAATCAATGGCCTGATAAGGACGATATGTTGCTAAAATGGCGCAATTTTAGCGGTCATGGCCAATAAAGCCTAGCCGCAGTTTGCATTCTGGAGCTTTCTTGTGAATCCATCGGTATTAACGCTTGTTGCTGCCCTCGTAGGGCTGGTGATTGGTGCCCTTATTGTGTTTTGGATTATCGGTCGCCGCCTTGATCAGGCGGTACTTGCCAAAACCCATGAATTAGAGTCGGCTCAGCAGCAATTACAACATGGACATGCCCTGCGCGAAGCGTCACTCCAACAGGAGGCTAATCAACTTAAGCAGCAATTGGTAGACATTAAGGCTCAGCTCCATACTGCTTTGCAACATAGCCATGAATTACAGCAATCGCTGAGCATCACCCAGCAGGATGCGGCGGGCTTGCGCGAGAAAACCCGTTACTTTGATGAACTACAGCAGCAATCGCTACGCAAAGATGAACAATTGTCGATATTGGCAAATGATACAACTGAACTTAAAACCCGTCTTGAGCAGGAACGTAAAAACTTCGCTGAACAATTGGCGTTATTGCAAAATGCAAAGGCCGAATTGGCCAAAGAATTTGAAAACCTTGCCAATAAAATTTTTGAGAGCAAACAGCAGCAGTTCAGTGCTAATAGCAAAACCTTACTCGATAACACGCTCGATCCTTTGAAGTTGCAACTCACAGAGTTCCGCAAAAAAGTAGAGGATGTATACGAGAAAGAAAATGCGGATCGCAATCGTCTTTCTGGACAAGTTTTGGAGTTACAAAAGCAAGCGCAAAAAATTGGCGAGGATGCAGTGAATCTCGCACAGGCATTAAAAGGCAACACCAAAACGCAAGGCAATTGGGGTGAGGTGGTGCTGGAGCGTCTGTTGGAAGAGTCAGGTCTGCAAAAAGGTCGCGAGTACGACACCCAAGTCAATTTTACTGGCAGCGATGGTTCACGCCTGGTACCGGATGTGATTATCCATTTGCCGGAAAATAAAGATATTGTGATTGATGCGAAATGTTCGCTGGTCGATTACGAACGATTTTGCAGTGCGGACGATGAGTTTGAGCGCAAGCAATATTTGAATGCACACGTTAATTCGTTACGCAGCCATATTAAAGGCTTGAGCATCAAGGATTATGAAAAGCTTGATGGTATTAAAGCGCTCGATTTTGTGTTTATTTTTATCCCGATTGAAGCGGCGTTTATGTTTGCCTTACAGCATGAGCCCAGCTTGTACCGTGAAGCTTATGATCGCCACATTATTCTGGTTAGTCCCACGACGCTCTTGGCAACCTTGCGCACGGTAGAAAATATTTGGCGCTATGAAAAACAAAATAAAAATGCCGAGCGTATCGCTAAAGAAGCTGGTGCGTTGCATGATCAATTTGTATTGCTGCTGGAGTCGTTAGATGCGATTGGAAGCTCGCTCAACAAGACGCAGGAGGCATATATCAAAGCGCGAGATCGCTTGCAGTCCGGTCGCGGTAATCTGGTCAAACGTGTGGATGACATTCGTCGCTTGGGCGCTAAAACTAAAAAAACCATCGCCGGGCGTTTATTGGAAGATGCGGGAGTGGAGTTGGAAACAGAAGAGCTATTACTGGACGTGGACCAAACTGATGACGCTGGCGAGCGTTAATTGTTTAAGAGACTTGTACGATGAGCGTGTTATCTATTTTAAGTTTGGTGGGGGCAGTAATTATTGTGGTGCTGTCGGTTATTGCGGGGCGGTTGGTTTATCAGGTGCATCTGCAAAAAAAAGAGCGTGCGGCTAAGTTGCAGGCTCTTGATGACGCTAATCAGAAAGCGCAACGCGAACATCGTGAATGGATAAATAAAAGCATTCAGATTCTCGCGCATGCCGTTCATAACGATGAGCTGACGCTGACTGAGGCCAGTATTCGTATTTCCGGCTTGTTGGATTCATTGGATGTGCATCCTGAGATCAAGACTGAATTCTCGGCGTTTTATCAACTGCGAGAAAAAACCAGCCATATCCCTTATTTGGAGGCTTGGCAAAATCTCTCCAGTGAGGAGCAGAACAAATTTGATGTGGATCGTTTGCGTCATGAAACAACTTTCAATGACTTTGTAATGGACGCAGCAAAGCGTATACAAGGTCGAAATTTTTAAGGTTACACAGAAATATGATGGTAAGTTTTATCTGCCGCGCCATGCAGTCGTGCGATTTGGTTGATGTTATTCGCATTCAGGCTGAAGCCTATATCGACGAAATTCTTGAAGCCGATGAAGTGATTCATGCGCGTTTTGCACAGGCACCCGATACATCATGGGTGGTTGAACGCGCGGGTGAAGTATGTGGATACCTGGTTGGCTATCAGTCTATCCTGGGTGAGGTGTCACCATTGGGAAGTGAATTCGCACATAAATCGGAAGCAAGTGCGCTTTACTTGCATGACTTGGCAATTAGTAAATCGGCTGCTGGTTACGGCTTGGGGCCTATGCTGGTGAAACATGCGTTTATGGCGGCGCGTCAAAGCGAATTGAGCGCGGTCGCCTTGGTGTCGGTGCAAAACTCCAAATCCTTTTGGCAGAAGCTTGGCTTTAACGAATTTACTCAGTTGGATGAGACCCAGCAAAATAATCTTGCCTCCTATTCCGGCCCCGCAATCTATATGACGCATGAGCTGGGCTGCTGAATTTCCAATCCGGTTTTTGAGTTTATTTTCGCCGCTTATTTTTTCTTTAATATAACGCCGCATTCCACATGATGCGTATAAGGAAACTGGTCGAAAATCGCAAAAGCCTGGATCTTGTGAGTCAGGGTGATGGTCTTTAGGTTTTCGCGCAACGTATCCGGATTGCAGGAAATATAAAGAATATTATCGAAGCGCTGGGTGATGCTGGTTGTGTGCGGATCAAGCCCGGCGCGCGGTGGGTCAACAAAAATCGTAGAGAATTGATAATCCGCTAAGTTCACATGACGTAGGCGATTAAACTCCCGCACACCGTCCATCGCTTGTGAAAACTCTTCGCTCGACATTCGTGCAATTTGAATATTCCCAATTTCATTCGCGGCAATATTGAACTGGGCTGATTCGACGGATGTTTTAGACACTTCTGTCGCTAATACTTTGCCGAAGTTTTGTGAAAGTGGCAGGGTAAAGTTGCCGTTACCGCAATACAGTTCCAATAAATCGCCACCCAAGCCTTTACTGTTGTTCACTGCCCAGCTGAGCATCGCCTCGCAGATACTGGCATTGGGTTGGGTAAAGCTGGCTTCCACCTGTTGATAGGTATATTGGCGCCCCGCAACCGTTAATCGCTCAATTACATGATCGCGGTCAACCAGTAAGCGCTGCTTGCGACTGCGGCCAATAATATCGACTCCCAATTTTTCTTTGAGCGATTTTGCTTTTGCTATCCAGGCTTCATCCAAAGGTTTGTGATAAATCAAAGTCACTAGAGCTTCACCACTTTGGGTGGTGAGAAAATCGACTTGATAAAGTTTGCGGCGCAACAAATCATCATTAATTTCTTGCAACACGCGTGGCATCAGCTGGTTCATCAGCGCGGAGCCGACAGGGAAATCATGAATAGGATAGGGGCGTTTGAATTCGTCCTGGGTGAACATCACATAGTCTGTGCGTTCCTGTTGGTGCCATACACGAAATTCGGCACGCATGCGGTAATGTTTTTCAGGGGAGCTAAATACGCTGATTTCCGGGAGCGAGAATTCGGCAAAATCCTGTTGGATTCTTGCGAGTTTTTCAGCCAATTGATGCTGGTAATTCGTCGTGGAAAAATCTGTGGGAGTCATACTGGGGCTCATAAAATAAAGGACAAGCCGCAGATGGCTGCGGCTTGGTGTGAGCCATTATAACTTCTTCGTCTCGCATTTACCCCATTCGCAAGTGATGATGCTTACGGCTTTCTCGCCGCAAAAGTTGGAATAAGCTTCTTGCGGCCATTGGTTGGCGATGGTTAGGGTATAGGCATCGGCGCAGCTGGCTTCATTTGCTTTGGCGATGTTGAAATAGCTTGTCCCTTGATTGGCACCATAGAATCCGCCTGCGAGCTGTGGGGCATCAGTAATATTGAGATCGAGTGGAGTGTGTGTAAGTAATTCGGTTTGATATGGAGCAATTAGCGGATCATTGGCCAGCGGGATTTTATCGCCTTTGATTTGCGCCAACCTGAATTGGCAAGTCTTTTGTTGGTTGGCCGGGCTCCGTTGGGTCAGCGCCAACTCCTTGGTGGCACGTGCGCGCGCATCAAGCGCAAGCCTGATTGCTTCGGGTGCAAGAACCTGCTTGTTGTAGGTGAATGTGCGGTTTGCTTGTTGCTGACTGTAATAGCTATCAGCGGCGGCAATCAGTGCTGCATTAGTGTTGATCCAGGTTTGTTGGATATCTATTGCATCAAGTTCGGTATCACCACCTAATGCCATGCAAGTAGAAAACAGAGTGGAAAAATAAACTGTTTCGCTGAGGGTGTGGGTCGCAGCTTTTGTCAGGTCTGTAGCGTCAGCAGCTGGTACAGGTTGGGTAGCGCAACCGCTTAACAATGCCGTGCTAAATGCAGCACTCAGTGCGTAAAAGTGAAAATAATTTTTATTGCTCATTATTATCTCTCGGTAAACGATGAATTTAGTTATGGTTCGCTACTGTAAAGGTAGTTGGATAATAAAATTACTACCTTTCCCCGGAGCAGTTTTTACATCAATCGTTCCCTGGTGGCGCTCGGTGATAATAAAATAAGAAACCGATAATCCCAAGCCCGTTCCCGAGCCTAATTCTTTGGTGGTGAAAAAAGGCTCAAAAATGTGCTGGCGAATAGTATCGGTCATGCCGGGACCGTTGTCCTGAACCTCGATCACAAGACGATGGTTTTGTGCATAGGTTTTAATCCATATTGTTGGATTCTCTATCGTGCTATTTGACAGCGCTTGTTTGGCATTACGTAACAGATTCAGGAGGACTTGCTGCAGCTCAGGTGCTGATGCGTGCAAGGGTGGAAGTGAATCTGAAAACTCGGTAATGATCTGCAGTGCTTGGTCATTCTGTACTTTAGGGTAGCTGCGATTGAGTGCGATAGTTTGCTCGATGAGATGCTTGATATCGACCAGACTGGTCTTTCGTTGAGAGTTATGGGAAAACTCCAGCATATTGCGCACGATCGTCGCAGAGCGTTCGCCGGCTTCGCGAATAGAGTCGAGCATTTGCGGGATTTCACGCGCATGCAAGTAGGCTGTTACATTTTGGAAATCAATTCCCAATTCATCCGCACGTGTTTTATTGATAGGGAAATTGGCATCGGTTCTGCGCGTAATGTTTTGTACGTTCTGCAAAATAACACTGAGCGGATTGTTTATCTCGTGCGCAATGCCCGCTGCCACCTCGCCGAGTGAATACATTTTTTCATTTTGTATCATCAGGTTTTCAATAGTCACTTTAAATGTGACGTCATCCACGCGAATAACAGCGCCTTGTTGGGTGCTGGAAATTAATGGGTAAATAGTAATTTCAAAATAGCGCTTTTGCTCTTCTTCATCACATTGTGTGTGCTGTATTGAATGTGGTTCACCACTGCGGATGGAATTTTTGATTGCAGCAAGCGTAACCGGGAAGCGCGGTAATAATTTTATTATTTGTCGGCCAAGTGCATCATTAGAAAAAATTTCAAACGTGTTCTCTGCTGCGGCGTTCCAATGGGTTACTTCACCGGTTGCGGTTACGCCAATAATAATAGATGGCATGGAGTTGATCATGCTCTGCAGATAAAGCTTTGTCTCACGCAGTTGTCGTCCAGTCTGCTCGTGCCGCGCGACTTCATCGATCAATAAATTATTAGTGGTGTGCAGGCTTTCGGTACGCTCACGAATTTTTCCCTCCAGTTCTTTTTGTGACTCCTTTAGCGCTTTACGTGCGCGTTTATTGCTCAGGCGACTGCGCTGTAAACCAATAATCAACAGCGTTTGTAGCACGAGTAGCAATATGACCACCATGCCCATCCAAGGGCTGGATTCGTGGTGTGGTAAACCAGTGAGAATAGAGTCAGCAGTCATAGAATGGATGTAGGGGCTCTTGGATTGGGGTATCGATAATCTACTCTTTGCTTTTGAATATATCGACTTGAATTCACAGTGAGGTTTACATTTGCCCATATCGATGCATTTTTACCCGTGTCTGGCGAGCTTTTAAACGAATCTGAAAAAGTTTAAATATTTCAGAAAAAAGTGTTTGACAGTAAAGCCAGATTCGATAGAATGCGCACCTCTCAACGAGGGGCGGTTAGCTCAGTTGGTAGAGCAATGCCCTTACAAGGCATGGGTCACAAGTTCGAGTCTTGTACCGCCCACCACATTTTTAGCTCTCATGAACAAGAGCATCACAATAAAAATGAAGGTGTTGAGAAATATGCGGACCGGTAGTTCAGTCGGTTAGAATGCCGGCCTGTCACGCCGGAGGTCGCGGGTTCGAGTCCCGTCCGGTCCGCCACTATTCAAAAAACCCGCACTTGTTGCGGGTTTTTTATTGCCTGCGTTTCTCGCTATTTACCTCTCCCTTTCTCTGTCCTTCCTCACTTCTAGTTATTAACTAATTAGTATTGGATATACATAAAATTGTAATCTCTAATTGGTAATTTGGGTTTCGAGGAGTAAAGTCCGGGAACGGCCAAGTGATTTGGCTGTCTTGGATCAGGTAGGTTGCCTCATCTTAAAATCATTTCCTTAAAGGAGTAATAAACCCATGCAAGACTATATTGAAGATCTGTTGGATGTTCTGTACGACGATTCTGACGATGAAATCACTGAGGATTACTCAGATATCTAACCCGGGCTGCTGCAGCAATCTGCTGCAAGGCTCGTGGTAATCCCATCTCTTATAGATTTTTCCGCTTTAACCTTATCCTTCATAACTGTTTATCTGCTTCTCTAATATCTCTATAACCAGTGGTTTTTGATGACACGGTTATTGGCGGTAATTTACGTCGAGTAGGCCGCAAATCCTGTTAAAAGTCGCTATGGCGGACTCTTCTTCACTGATTAGTGGCAGTTGATTTCATATACTGCAAGTAATCTTCCGCTTGGTTTGAGACGACTTTCTATGCCCAATTCTCCCGCAGAGCAGCTTGAAGCGGTCTTTCTTTTCCAGGAAGGACAGATCTCTCGCGAGTTACTCTACCCCGAATTTGAAGCCATCCTCGATGGGTTTATTCCGGTTCCTGACTATGCTAGTGCATCGGCAAAGGCTGCTTATGTGCAGGTTGATCATTCCCTCCGTGTGACTGGGATAGTCTTTTTCCTGCTGGGATTTGATGCGAAAGGGATGGTGGATCGGCGTTGGAATGTACCATTGCGTCAGCTCATTGAAGCAGCAGGTACCGGGCCGGATATGGGTGCCGGAGCCATTCGTCTGGCTTGTTATAGCCAGTGTCCAATCGCGTGGCATCAAAAGAATTTGTGGGATCCATTGATGCAGCGCGGCAACAATAGCTTTGTGGCTATGCGTAAAGCAGTAAAAGCCAATCGCTTGGGGCTTATTGTGAAACCTGTTGTAGAGGATGAGGTAAAGCCTGTTGCGCCGGTTGTGGCTGTACGCTCCTCGCAAGAGATGGAGCGCGAGCAGCTCGCATTGGAACAAAGGTTACATGATCACTATACGCAGGAGCTGCGCGATAAAATGGCGATGCTGATCAAGGAGCAGCGTCTACGCATTGCCACCATGATGAATCAGCATCAAGCCAAATTTCACGGTATGCAGCATGAGCATCAACAGCGGCTGTTGGCGTATCAACAAAAGCATCAGCAACTAGAGCGACAAAATAAAGAGCTGGCTGAACGCAATCGCCATATCAAAGATTCATTGGATGTACAGGCAACCAAAATTGAAGGTATGCGTGAGTATTTTGCGCACAAGCTCAATGCCGCTCGGCAAGATGAATCCAGCCAGGTGCAGGTGTTGCAAGAAAACTTCTCGCTGGAGCTGGATGCAAAAATCCGTGCTGCCACAGCAGAGCTGCGTGAAATGTTGGATATGCGCGAGGTCGAGCTTTTTTATCGTCATCAAAATGAAAGTGCTTTGAAAGACGAGATTGTGAATCTCAAACGCGAAAATCAACAGCTGTTAAAAAATAGCGGCGATCAATTATTGGGTCGCCTGACTAAAGCAGGCGTGAATTTGGTCGTCTTCTTGCCAGGATTGGGAGAGGTTGCGATAGCGCTGGATGATATAGGTCGTTATCTCGAGGATCAGCAAGCTTATGCAGCAGACAAGGCTGGTGTGAATGAGGCTATTTATAGCGCATGGCTAGAGCATCATCACTCTCCATGCTGCAATGCAGTTGATTCGCGCGGCCATGTCTGTGGCAAAGGCATTCCTGCACTTGAAACTCCGTTAGAATTTCACCCGGGCGAGAGCGACCGCTGTGCGCAGCATCAGGCGGTGGCTTATTCATTGGTGGCAGAGCGACGTTGAAGTTCGTTGGTGGCTCGTTAAAGGTGAGTGCGGTGTCGAGTGGTTTGGGAAATGCGTTGTGGAATGTTGACGTATTAACGTGTGATCTGCTGAAGGTTGCCTGTCAGGTTCCTATCCAGCGTGTAGAACTAAAGATGTCTGTTGATGCCGGCATCGAGCTTTTGGTGCGCCGGGATGATGCGGTTGATCCGGAGTTATCCGGTAACAAATTGTATAAATTATTTTTTAATTTGCGCGCGGCGCGCGAGCAGAAATTTAATCGGCTGTTGAGTTTTGGTGGCGCCTATTCTAATCATTTACATGCACTGGCAGCTGCCGGGAAACGCTATGGTTTCCGCACAGTGGGTGTTGTGCGCGGTGAGCGGCCAGCACAATTAAGTCCAACGCTCAGTGATGCTGAAGCTTGGGGGATGCAGCTGATTTTTATCAGTCGTGCAAATTATCGGAATAAGAGTGAACCAGAATTAATTGCTGATTTGCGAGACAGGTTTGGCGAGTTCTATCTTATTCCAGAAGGTGGTGCCAATGAGGCCGGAGCGCGCGGCATGCAACTGCTGGGGCAGGCGCTAGAGCAGCAATTGAAAGGTGACTATACTGCAGTGTGCATGGCCTGCGGAACTGGTACGAGCTTGGCCGGATTGGCTGCGGGAATTGATACAGTCAGATCGGCCATTGGCTTTTCAATGTTAAAGGGCGAGGGGAGTTTGGGTGGTGATATATCTGCGATGTATCGTCAGCTCCGTGCTTCTGACTTGACAGAAAACTGGCGTTTGATTTCAGGGTTTCATGCCGGTGGTTATGGCAAAAAGCATCCAGAATACCTGTCGCAGTTTTGGCAAGAGTTTGAACGAAAAACTGGTATACCGCTTGATCCAGTTTATACCGTAAAAATGCTATGGGGCGTCAGCTATCTTGCGCAACAGGGGTATTGGCCTCGCGGTTCACGCATTGTGGCGATCCATTCTGGTGGGCTGCAGGGGCGACGGGGTTTTACCTGCCCGGTATAAATTATGTTGATGTGAATGAGTTGTCTTACGTTGTTGCTTTCATGTTGAAGGATGTTGTTATGCAAGCTCAGAAAACTGCCTCATCTCCCGCCTCGGCCCCGGTGCCGCCCGTTGAATTCGATCTGAATTTAACGCGCACACTCGTGCCGTTAAAAGACATGAGTGAAAGCCATTTATTGGCATTATTGGATGATGCAGTGGTGGAAGTGGTCTGTGCCGGACAAACATTATTTGCGGCAGGCAGTTACGATGCTCAACATGTGTATTTGCTGCATGGCGATGTCTCGTTGGTTGTCGAAGATGGCAGTCGTACTCTGATCAAGGGTCGTTCCACCTTATTGCCAATTGCTCATCAGCAGCCACGCCAATATACCGCTATTGCGGAAACAGATTGCAGTGTTTTACGTATTGATAGTGAACGGCTCGATAAGATGCTGACCTGGAGTCAGGTCGCTGATTATTTACAGCTGATCATTTCGCGCGAGCGCGATCTCGATGAAGATGTCGATTGGATGATGGTCGTTTTAAAATCCAATTTGTTTTTTAAGGTTCCGCCATTAAATGTAGAGCAGATTTTCTCGCGCCTGACACCACAAGTGGTATACGCGGGTGATGTCATTATTCGTCAAGGTGAGATGGGCGATCAGTGCTATTTCATCAAAGAAGGTGAGGCTGATGTCACTCGCCACAATGATAATAAGCGGCAGCATCTCGCAACTATTGGTGTCGGTCGTTGTTTTGGTGAAGATGCTTTAGTCAATGAAACTGTGCGCAACGCAACCGTGATGATGCGTACAGATGGTGTATTGATGCGTTTGGAAAAACAGGATTTTTATCGTTTATTAAAAGAGCCCGCTGTAGCAGCACTTGCGTTAAGTGAGCTGAAAGAATATATCGTTAAAGGTGCTGTTGCTGTAGATGTGCGCAGTGATGATGAATACAGTGAAGCGCATTTGCCGCGGGCGGTTAATGTCCCTTTGAATATCCTCGCGATCAAGTCGCGTTTGCTGGCAAAAGATAAGCTTTATATTTTTTATTGCGACACCGGTCGACGCAGTCGCGCCGCTGCACATTTGTTGGCGCAGCATGGTTATAAAACACTTGCTTTGGAAAATTGCCCGCAATTATTTACTCAGGCTGGTGCCCAACAATTTTTGAGTGATACTAACAATTATGTATTGCGTGATGGTGTTGCGGTGCTTGGGCAAGGTTAGTGGTTATCCTTTGGCTAATGATTGGGCCAGTCATCAGGCACAATGAACGCACGCCAATCTTCTTGCCAGTATTTATCTGTGGGATCTGCTTTCTTTAAGGCCGCTAGCAATAGCGGCCTTTTCATTTCACTCATTTGGAATTCTAATTGCGCTGCCAGGTCCGCAGCTTGAACCGGTGCAATCGCGTCATTGATATGTGCGGGTGAAAGCCATTGCTGGCGCTCTAAAATAACCCATTGCATGTGGGCATGTTCACGCTGAAATTGCAAAAAATCACTCAAGTACCACCAGTGCCCCTTGCAATGATTTTGGTTGCTAAATGCGGGATTAAAATCTGTTGATGCGGGCGAGAATAAATAGCCTTGTACACATAAACCGGTTTTCCACGTTTGCGCATCTGGATACAGTAATTGCAGTTGTGCCGTAGCTTCTACTGTTTTATGCAAAGGTAGTTGATGCTGTCGCAAGTGTGCAAGCTTCAAATCCAAACGATCTTGGCTGCTGGGGCCAATCCAATGGTGCCAATCCTGCGCATCATCGGGCGAGCTAGTGTTGCATAAGTAAAACTTTACCGCGGTTTCTATGTGCCAATATTCGCGACCACGACGACATAAAAAATCAAACGCCCCAAGAGTGATTCCGTTGCGCTCAACTTGCAAATTATGGTGCAACAATTCCCATTCAGGATGTTGTGAAAAGTAAAAGCGCCAGAGTGTTTCGTAATAAATCCCCAGACGAGTACTTTTGACGTTTGCAATTTCCTTAAAGAGTGCGCTTGGCTGTTGATCGACGGAGATTAGCCAAGGCCACAGGTGATCATTGTTAAATGGCAAAATGATGGCGTCTGACCCCGGCAGTTCCTGCATCATCGGGGCGCTAAAGCAACACCATGCCAAATCGCGAACCGCTTGGTGTTGTAGTTCATGCATGCACTTGTTAAATACTGAGGCTGTTGTTTTAGGCATAAAAGTAAGTCTTGGCTGATCTGCAGGCTATAATAGCTTACAGAATCTGATTGTTATTTGGTCGTATCCATAATCTTGTCTATCTCCATAACCGCTCACTCAGTGAAATTTTATGACTCATTTTTCAACCATTGGCCTGATAGGCCACCTCAATAACGAGCGCGCGGTCTACTCCATTAAGCTATTAATTCGCTTTTTACAGCAGCGCAATAAGGCATTTGTACTTGAAGCGGAAACAGCAGCGCTAATTACTGATACCAGTTTGGTTGCTGCGGCGCAGAAAATCATGGATATGGAAACCCTTGGGCAAGTGTGTGATCTGGTCATCGTGGTTGGTGGCGACGGCAGCTTGTTGCGTGGTGCCCGTGCACTTGCGAAGTACGGCATTCCCTTGCTGGGCGTCAATCGCGGGCGCTTGGGCTTTTTGACAGATATTACTCCGGAAGACATCGAAGATAAGCTTGATGAAGTCTTGTCGGGCGATTTTAAGTCCGAGAAGCGCTTCCTGCTGGATATGGAAGTGAGGCGTCAGGGGCAGGTTATTGCGACTGCAGATGCGCTGAATGATGTGGTGCTGCATCCGGGTCAGTTTATCCATATGTTGCAGTTCGAAATCTCGGTGGATGGGGTCTTTGTTACCAGTCAGCGCTCTGATGGTGTGATTGTTTCTACACCGACCGGTTCTACGGCTTATTCTTTGAGTGGTGGTGGGCCGATTCTGCATCCAACACTCGATGCCATAGTGGTTGTGCCCATGAATCCCCATACACTCAGCAGCCGGCCGATTGTCGTCGCGGGCGACAGTGCAATCAGCATTATGGTGGGCGAGCATAACCGCGCTGAACCTATGGTCACCTGTGATGGTCATTCCCATGTAGATGTGCAAACAGGCGATGAAATCTGCATTCGCAAAAAGCCGCACCTGCTGGAATTATTACATCCGCTGGATTACAACTTTTATGAACGCTGCCGCTCCAAGTTGGGGTGGGGTGGCCACTTATTAAAGGAATAGCATGATCGCAACCGCATCCACCCGGTCTAGTTTTTCTCCTCAGATTGGTGAGGCGAATGGTTATGATCTGATTGGCGATGTTCATGGTTGTGGTCAAACATTAGAGCGGCTCCTGCAGTTACTGGGTTATCAAAAAATTGCCGGGGTTTACCGTCACCGCGAGCGGCAGGCAATTTTTCTGGGTGATGTTATAGATCGCGGCCCGCGCATTCGTGAGGCGCTGCACATAGTGCGCGATATGGTGGAGCAGCGGAGTGCGTTGATGGTAATGGGTAACCATGAGTTCAATGCCATTACCTATTGCGCCCCTTCTGCCTGTACCGGAGAGTATCTTCGCCCACACACGCCTGCCCACGCGCGGCAAATTAATGAAACCCTGATGCAGTTTGCCCATCACTCCCAGGAGTGGCAGGAGTTTTTGCGATGGTTCGTGGAGCTACCGCTGTTTTTGGAAATTCAACACCCCCGCACGCAACAAATATTTCGAGCAGTACACGCCTGCTGGGATCAGCAATTAATAGATCAACATCGTGCAACCTATGGCGATGGTCATATCGATTGGCAATTTATTAAAGGATCTACCCAAAAAGGAAGTCTGGAAGCCAGAACCAAGCAGCGTCTTACCGGCGGTGTCGATTTGATATTGCCGGAGGGGCAGACCATGGTGTCTTCCGATGGCTATGTGCGCCGCGCCTTCCGCACTAAATTCTGGGGACATAATGCGCGCACTTATGGGCAGTTATTGTTCCAGCCAGATCCTATCCCTGAGCATGTTGCCTTGGCTGAAATTTCTGCCGAGGACCGCGCGCAAATGGTGTATTACGACGAATCCCAACCTCCGTTATTCATCGGCCATTATTGGTTGAAAGGACATCCGCGCCCGCTGGCTTCCAATCTCGCTTGCCTGGACTACAGTGCAGTTAAATACGGGCGATTGGTGGCGTACCGTATGGATGGTGAGGCACAATTACAGCCTGACAAATTTGTATGGGTCTATGTCGATCCTTAACAAATTGCCCCTATTTTTCTCATTCTTGGATACTCATCATTGAACTGGACCGCCGTAAGATATTTTCCGCTTGACCAGAATTTAAGCGAGCTCAGTCATTATTTGCGCGAGCGCGGTTTGCAGCACCGGATTACAGAAGAAAACGGGCAGCAGTGTTTGGCGGTAGTAGACGAATCTGTTGTGCCTGCTTTGCAAGAATTTCTGAATCAATATGCAGCAGGACAAGTGAATTTGCAGCGAGCTGAAGGTAGCGCAGTAAACCAACATCGCGTCCCTCACCCTGAATCAAATTTGTTGAAGCAGGCGAAGCAAACTCCCGTAGTCACCGGATTGATTGTGCTGAGTATTTTAGGTGCTTTGTTGGTCAATACCAGCGTGGGCAATAATTGGGAGCATTATTTCAAGTTTCTGGATTTTGATGATTCTCGTTTTATGTCTTTGAGTAATTCGCTTGCGCGCGGGGAAGTTTGGCGCTTGCTCACTCCTGCATTTTTGCACTTTGGTATTTTTCACGTGCTGTTCAATAGCTTGTGGATGTGGGATTTGGGGCGTCGTTTGGAGCTTTTTCTTGGAAGATGGCAGTTTTTGTTGTTTTTCATTATCACCGGTGTAGCAGCGAATATTGCCCAATACGTTTGGAGCGGCAACCCAAACTTTGGTGGAATGTCCGGAGTCGTATATGCGCTGGTGGGATTTATTGCTGTGCGTCAGCGTGTGGCTCCTCATCCTGCCGTGGCGGTACCGCGCGCACTCATTGGATTTATGTTGCTTTGGTTGGTGTTATGCATGAGCGGTGTGGTGGATTATTTTATCTCTGGCTCAGTCGCGAACGCAGCACACTTGGGCGGCCTGATTGCGGGTGCCCTCTATGCCTTAGTAACCAGACACATGTATTCGCGTTAATTGTTTTCTATCAGTATTTATTGAGAACCTTATGGATTTACAACAACTCCTTTCCAGCCTTACGCCGGAAATTTATCAAAATTTAAAACGTGCGGTGGAGTTGGGTAAGTGGCCCGATGGTAACCGCTTGTCAGTAGAACAACGCCAATTGTGCATGCAAGCGGTGATCGCGTATGAGCACAAAAACTTGCCACCAGATCAACATACCGGTTACATCCCGCCGGAGCCGCATACATATTGTGGCGATGATGATCACGACCACGATCATAAAGACAGTGACAAACCGATCAAATGGGTTGAATAAATTTTAAGGATTGCACCATGACTGCTGTTGAACAATCGCTCCCTGCTAAAGACCAGCAACCGAAAACGATTTATTTAAAAGATTATCAGGTTCCCGGCTATCTCATCAAAACGACGGATCTGCGTTTTGAAATCTATGACGGTGAAACTATTGTCAGTGCGATGCTGCATTTGTATCGCAATCCAGCTGCACAGGTTCCGGCAACACAATTGGTATTGCATGGTGCGGATTTGGAATTTGTTTCTATGGCGTTGGATGGAAAGATTCTCACCACAGCAGATTACGAATTTGGTGAGGAAAACATCACCATTTTTAATACGCCTGACGAATTTAAACTCCTGACCATTACTAAAATCAAGCCTGAGGAAAATACTTCCCTTGAAGGTTTGTACCGTTCGCGCACTATGTATTGCACGCAATGTGAAGCTGAAGGCTTCCGCAAGATTACGTATTATCTCGATCGCCCCGATGTGATGAGTGAATTTACCACCACGGTGGTGGCCGATAAAAAATACCCAGTGTTATTGTCAAACGGTAATTTGATTGACCAGGGGGATACGGAAAACAATCGCCACTATGCCACCTGGCATGATCCATTCAAAAAGCCAGCGTATCTGTTCGCATTGGTTGCCGGTGATCTGGCTCACATCGAAGATAGTTTCATTACTTGCTCAAACCGCGAAGTCGCACTGAAAATATTTGTCGAACCAAAAGATTTGGATAAATGCGACCACGCGATGACATCGCTCAAAAATTCCATGCGTTGGGATGAAGAAATTTACGGGCGCGAATATGACCTCAATATCTTTATGATTGTTGCGGTCGATGATTTCAATATGGGGGCCATGGAAAATAAAGGGCTCAATATTTTTAATACCTCCTGCGTGCTCGCCAAACCCGAAACTACTACCGATGCAGGCTTCCAGCGTGTGGAGGGCGTAGTCGCCCACGAGTATTTTCATAATTGGAGCGGCAACCGCGTCACCTGTCGCGATTGGTTTCAATTAAGTTTGAAAGAGGGGTTTACCGTTTATCGCGATTCGGAATTCTCTGCCGATATGGGGTCTCGCACCGTTAAGCGTGTTGAAGATGTCACTCTGCTGCGCACCTTGCAGTTTGCAGAGGACGCAGGCCCAATGGCCCATCCGATTCGCCCTGAATCCTATATCGAAATTTCCAATTTCTACACCATGACGATTTATGAAAAGGGCGCAGAAATTATTCGCATGTTGGCAACGTTGCTGGGCAAAGAAAGTTTCCGCAAAGGGACCGATCTGTATTTTGAGCGCCATGATGGTCAGGCGGTTACCACAGAAGATTTTGTAGCGGCTTTGGCGGATGCATCCGGGCGTGATCTCACGCAATTCAAACGCTGGTATTCGCAAGCGGGTACACCGCGCCTGCAGGTGACAGATTATTACGATGAAGATGCGCAGGAATATTCTTTAACCATTCAACAATCTTGCCCACCAACACCTGAGTGCCAAGACAAGCTTGCATTCCATATTCCCATCGCTATGGGGCTGTTGGGGAGTGCAGGGGATTTACCGCTGTATTTGAAAGATGCAGAGCCCGATTTTGAAACGGGTGATAACACTCATAAGGTGTTGGAATTAACGGCGGCAGAACAAACATTTGTGTTTCAGCGTGTACAAGAAAAACCGGTACCGAGTTTGCTGCGTGGTTTTTCCGCACCAGTGAAATTGCATTATGACTACAGTCGTGATGATTTGATTGTGTTGATGAGTCGCGACAGCGATGGCTTTAATCGTTGGGAGGCAAGCCAGCAATTAGGCCTGCAAGCGATCTACCTTGCGATGGGAATCTATCAAAGTGGTGCTGATCTTTCGTCGTTGCAACTGGATGCCGATTTAATTTCGGCTTATCGCAATATATTGCAAGATGACAGTCTCGACAAAGCAATGGTGGCCTACATGCTAAGCCTGCCATCGGAAGCTTATTTAAGTGAATTGGCTGATGTGGTGGATGTTGAGGCAATTCATTACAGTCGCGCCGCTGTGCGTAGAATAATGGCCCGCGAGTTGCGCGATAATTTTGCACGCATTTATGCTGCTTACGACCACCAGCAATCTTATGCCGCAACGGCAGATGCAATTGCTGCTCGTAGTTTAAAAAATGTCGTGCTTGGTTATTTGATGCTGTCAGGTGAAGACGAATTAATTCGCGCTTGTGAAAAGCAATATCGCACCGCTAGTAATATGACAGATGCCATGGCCGCGTTAGCGCAGTTGGTTAATGCAGAACCTCCCTTGGCGCAAACACTGGCCGAATCAGCACTTGCCGATTTTTATCAGCGTTGGCAGCATGAGTCTCTGGTTGTTAATCAGTGGTTAACGGTGCAAGCCAGCTGTGTGTTGCCAAATACGCTGGAGCGAGTGAAAAATTTACAACAACACCCGGCATACGATGGTAAGAACCCCAATAAAATTCGAGCGTTGATTTCGAGTTTCTGTAACGCCAATGCCATTAACTTTCATGCGAATGCCGGTGCTGGTTATGAATTTTTGGCGGATCAAATTATTCGTCTGAATACGCAAAATCCCCAGATCGCCTCGCGCTTATTGACGCCGCTGACAAAATGGAAAAAATATACGCCAGAGCGACAACAATCAATGAAGGCTCAATTGGAGCGTATTTTGGCGGAGCCACAGCTATCTAAAGACGTATTTGAGGTCGTGAGTAAAAGCCTGGCTTAAGTTAATTTTACGTCTCATCGAAAACGGATAGCGTTATGCACTATCCGTTTTTTTATGAGTAAAAAAACAGAAATTTTCGATTTCGATTTTTTAGGGCGTCAACTAAACGATTGAATAGATTCCGGTTCTTTACATTTGTTAATAGATGTATTTCTGTCACTGGCATGAATGTTGATACATAAGTTCTATGTATTAGCGGCAGGCAAAAATCCTTACGCGGGCAAGCGCTTTTGGTCGCATTGGCAGCAAGGGTGAATTAGCTTGCACTCATTATGTGCGCGCTCACCATAGTTAATTGAGGGTGAGTATGGCCGGTGAGGTGGGAGGTGATGCACCTCACGGGCATAGATTGATCCAGCAATCGGAGTCGCATGATGGAAACTCCTGTGTCATTAATGATTATATTACTGGCTCTTCCAATAGGTTTTCTGGTGTTTTTAATGGTGTCTATAAGCCGCAAAAAACACCAGGCAACCCTTTTATTTGCGCAGGGTATCGAGTACATGAGGCTTCTGCGCAGCTTGCTGACATTTGTACAGCAGCACCGTGGTTTAACAACCGGTTTCATTAATGGTAATAGAGCCTCCAAACCCGAGATAGATGGTGCCTCCGGCAAAATTAAAAAAATAATTCAAGAACTTGATGACGCGGGTGATTGGATGCACGGCAACGTTAAGTGGCTAAATCTAGTCGATCATTGGACTAGATTACGCGAAAGTTATCTGCAGGGTGATGCGGATAAAAATTTTAAACAACACAATATTCTGATCGCCAATCTTTTATATTTAATTGACGATGTTGCTGATGTTCATCATCTTTCAAAAATCACAGGCGATGCAATGGATACCGATTGGCGGTATTTATTGTCGATTGCAGAATATATTGGCCAGGCACGCGCATTGGGAACTGGTGTTGCTGCGAAAGGTGAATGCTCGAGTGTGCTGCGTATCCAGCTTAATCACTTGCGTAATAAAATTGCATCGAGTGTAGATGCTTCATGGCCGGATAAATCGAGAGTTGAAATTCAGCAGTTATTGCGTTGTATTGAAACCCAGTTGATTGTTGATCAGCCCAGTATTCAAGCAAGTGATTATTTTAAATTGGCGACTCGATGCATCGAGCATGTGCTTGACCAGTTTGATCGCCAGATTGACCGGTTGCAATACTATCGAAATTAAAAGCTGTCGAAACCAAGAGCTATCGCAATTAAAATCTTTCGTAAATAAGCGCCCGCGCATTGATGCATCACAACTGATAATTCCATCAGCTGTGATGCAAGCGTTAGCTACGAATTTTTATAAAGCGGCCGTAATTTGCCGTTGTCTGCTGTCTTTTTCTGCTTGTTCCGACGTAAGTTACCCAAGAGTTGCAGCAGGGCTTCTGTGTCTATTTTTGTATCCGAAGCTGCGCTGTGTGAGCTGAATATTGCCTCATCCAGCTTGCGCAGCTCTTCTGCTAGTGCCGCGTCATTTGCTTGCTCTGCTATCGCGTGCAAGCTTGTTACAGGCGTATCCTTCCAATAGATTTGCCCCCATGTGATTAATGCTTTACGCAATGCGGGTAAGTCCTTTTCTGGTAACGCGCGTTTAAAGTTATTCCAGGCCGCATTTTCGTTTTGGCTCAATTCATCTTTTTCACTGCTGGCTGTTGCCCGAACGGCAGCAAGTTCGCGTTTGCTTTGCCAATGGCGCAATGCAAAAAACAGGGCGGCAATGAGCGTTACCACATTACTGAGGTAAAGCCACAGTGGTATTTTTTCTTGAGTAACTGTTCGCTGTGGTTCAATGGTGCTCAGGTCGGTGTTGATAGCAACAGTTGTAGTGGGCTCAGTCTCGTCTACTGGTGGAGGCGCTAGTTGGGTCATGTCACCCAAGCCTACGGTTAGGGACACTGCAGGCAAAGTGGCGGTGCGCATCTTGTTGGCATTTGTGTCCCACCAATTTACGGCTACTTCCGGCAGTGTGAAATGGCCTGCTTTGGTTGGTACTATTGCGATAGTTTCAATGCGTGAGCCTTCAACGCCATTCGCCGATTTTTGGTCATCTGTTTGTGCTTGATCGTTATAAAAAGTAAGTCCATCAACGGGTGCCGATTGCAGAGGGTTAATTTGCCCGGCGGTGAGCCCATCGGTTTTGATTGTGATGCTGCGTGTCACTGGTTCACCGATTTTTAGTGAATCAATGCTGGTGCTCCAGTGTTCGCTCAAGCTGACGTTATGGGCCGGTAACCAGTCTGCTGCGTTTACGTTTGCGGGTGCGGGTAATACGTTAATGCGCTGTTCATCGGTGCGTAAACGTAGAATATTATTTTGGTTGTTACCATAAAAGCGATCCCACAGATCGCGCTGCCCTGATGCGACCGAAACCTGATAGAGCATGCTGGGGATAACTAATTCCCCACTGTGTTGTGGAAATACAGCATAACGGGTTTCCACTACGGCGCCGGGGCGACCATTGATTTTGGTTTGGTATTGTTTTTCATCGATATTCACGACTAGTGCATCTTTTACTTGCATTGGCTGCAATTCCACACCATTCAAACCTATGGTGGTATAGAGGCGCAAGGTAACGATTATTTGCTCTTGCACATAGCTGGTGTCTTTGCTGGTTTCGATTTCAACTGTGACATTGGTGTCACCATTCTTGGGCGATTTACTTTTTCCTTCGATGGTCATTTCAATCGCATCGCTTATAGCCCCATCAATAGTAAAAGAGGGGATAAGCAATTTTCCGATGCGTTTGGGCGCCAATGCAATCTTCCACTCAGTGGAGGCTTCCATTCGGCCGTTGATGATGCTCATCTGGGTGCCGCTCTGGGTATTCAAAATATCAAAATCTTTACGCAGCAGTTCGTAGTCCGGTGTGGTATTAATTTGTTCGTCGTAGCGCAAGACGAGGGTGAACGTTTCCTCAAGGCCCAATGTATCGCGGTCTACACTGGCGGTCAGGTTGCCGGCATAAACGTTGAGCCCGGTAATCATTAACAAAAACCCAAGGTAGCGACTGAGGTGTTTTTGTAAATTAAATGAAGCCTGTTTCATTGTATGTTTCCGTTGCAGATAAATGCGACTAACAAAATGGTATCGGTAACTGCGGCCATGGTTAATGGTCGCAGTTTGGATTTCTTACCAGCGACCTTCAGCGCCGTTTTCGTCTGGCGACCAATCGCCATTCAGTTTTTCCTGATTGAGTTTGTAGTGCTCGTAATTAAATTTATTGCGCAATAAGCCGCCCGGATCATCAGGGATGCGACGCAACCATTGTTCCATCGCCTGACGCTCTTCATCTGTCAGGTTGTCTTCGGTTGGTTCGCCTGCCTGCATTTGTTGCTGCTTTTCTTCGGCGGCTTGCTGTTCTTGCTGTTCGCGTTGTGCAGCTTCAGCGGCTTTTTGCTCGTCAGATTTTTCCTCTTCGGACTTTTCTTGCTCTGACTGGCTCTGCTCGGATTTCTCCTGCTGCGACGGTTGATCTTTTTGTTCTTGTGAGTCCTGTTGGTTCTCTTGCTGTTGGTCCTGATTTTGTTGGTTGTTTTGATCTTGCTGTTGCTGATCGTTTTTGTCTTGTTGTTGATCGCTTTGCTGATCCTGGTTTTTCTGGTCGTTGTTTTGCTGATCCTGTTGACCTTGGTCTTGCTTGTCCTGATCCTGCTGGTCTTGGTTCTGTTGATTCTGATCTTTTTTATCTTGCTCGTTTTGGTTATCGCCTTGCTGGTCTTGTTTTTGTTGCTTGAGTTGTTCTTCTACCAGGGAGCGATTTTTTTTGGCATCTTCAAGCGAAGGGTCGATTTTCAAGGCCTGATCATAAGCTTTGATTGCATCGGGCAGTTTATTGGCCTTTGCAAGTGCATTGCCGCGATTGTAGTGAGCATCGGCGGTATCGGATTGCGCGAAATTTTTTGCGGCTTCCTCGTAATTTCCTGCGCGATATTGGGCGCTGGCTTTCCAATCACTTTGGTCAAATTGCTCTGCAGCTTCAGCGGCTTGTTGTTGTTGTAATTTTTCGTAGGCTTGCTGGTTTTTGTTTTTCCATAAATCATCCCAACCGAAGGCGTAGCTCTTGCTTGGGGTTAATCCCATTAAGGGTACCAGCAATAGCGAGAGTAATACTCCGCGACGGAAGCAGTAGAGCAGTATTGGCAAGAGCAATAAAACTAACCAATGGCCACGGTCATACCAACTGTCGAACTCGCGTTCTACTCGCTGGGTTTCTTCTTTTTCCGGTGAGGGCAAATCCATTAAATAATCTATGTCGCTGCCAGTGCTGGCCAATGTGCGGTAGCGGCCACGGCTTTGGTTCGCGAGGTTTTGCAATTCACTCGTATTGAGTTGAGTGGTGACTATGTTGCGATTTTTATCGCGCACGAAGCCGCCCTTATTGCTCGGGATAGGTGTAGGTGTTGTGCCACCGACGCCGAGAATGGATAGACGATACTGGCTTTCGCGGTTCATGATATCGGTAATGTTATAGATCGCATCCTTATCGACACCATCGGTAATCAGCAACAAATCACCTTGAGTAATTGCTGCGTTTTTCAGTAATTGAATTGCACTCGAAACCGCCTTCTCGGTATTGCTACCTTGCGCCGGCATAATATTGGGATGCAGTGCCGGAATAATATTGTTAATGGTTTCTGTGTCGTCGGTGAGCGGTGTGACTACGTGTACGTCGCCTGCATATACCAGTAGCGCAGTCTGGCCATCTTTTCGCAAGCGCAGTAAATCGGCAATTTTCAAGCGCGCGCGAACGAGGCGCGACGGTTTTATATCTTCGCTCAACATTGAAGGTGACAAGTCGAGTATCAACACCAGCGCCTGTTGGTTTTGTTCAACAGCAACCGGTCGCTTTTCCCAACTTGGGCCAGCAAGTGCGATGCAGCTAATAATCCATGCAAGCAAAAGCGTGATGAGTTGCCAGGGTCGGATTCGTGTCGTTTGCCCATCGAGTAAATATTTCAGCAGTTCCGGTGCAACCATTTGTTGCCATGAACGTGCGTTGTGTTTTTGATACCACAGTAAGAGCGCAACAATAATCACTGGCGCAAGTGCAATTAACCACAATGGGCGCAGAAAATGAAATTGGTTTAAGAGTAAATCAATCGTGGTCATTATTTTACCTCCGCGCCTTGCATTGCTGTAGCGCGACCTTGCCAGACATGAGTAATGGCGAACAACATGCTCAGCAAAAATGCCAATGCCAAGGGCCAGTAAAATAATGTTTGTACCGGGCGAAAGGTTTCCGCTTCCATTTCAATGGGTTCGAGACGATCGAGTTCGCGGTGGATGTTATCCAGCTCTTCCAAATTGCGTGCACGAAAATATTTGCCACCGGTTTTTTCGGCGATGGCCATCATGGTGCCTTCATCGAGATCAGCTGATGGATTCACCGTGCGCGAGCCAAAAATCCCCGGAACTTCCATTTCATCTGCGCCAAAGGCAATGGTGTAGATTTTAATTCCTGCTTTTTGTGCAAGTTCAGTGGCTTTATCGGGAGCGAGTACGCCGGCGGTGTTGGCACCATCGGTGAGCACAATTAAAACGCGGCTGGCATCGGGGCGATCACGCAAACGTTTAACCGCGAGGCCGATGGCATCACCAATGGCAGTCTCACGTCCGGCAAAACCAATTTGCGCTTCTTGCAGCAATTGGTTGACGGTGTTGCGGTCATAGGTCAGTGGTGCCTGTAAATAAGCCTGGGCACCAAACAGAACTAATCCCAATCGGTCTGCAGTACGGCGTGTAACAAAATCGCCAATCACTTTTTTTACGGCCATCAAGCGTGTAATGCGGCGGCCATTCGCGACCATATCGGTTTGTTCCATACTGCCGGAAATATCAACAGCCATTAATAAATCGCGACCACTGGAGGGCATACTGGTTGGTTCGCCTACCCACTGAGGATTGGTTGCTGCAAATAAACAGCAGAGCCACATCAGCCAGAGCGATACTATTTTTGCCGGGCGTTTGCCAACGCGTAGGCGGTTCTGTTGCTCAAGCTGGCTGGCGTGTTGGTAAAAGGGAACGCGTAATGCAGCTTCAATGCGTTTTTTGGGCGCGACAAAACCCATTAAGAATGGCAGCGGTGCAAGCAGTAGTAGCCATGGCCATTGCATTTCAAACATGGCTGGCCTCCGCTACAGGTTTTACTTTTTTCGGTGTGGCATTTTTTGAGGCGGAAAGTTTCTGACGATAGTTGCGATGCAAGTTGATCCATTGTGAACTCAGCTCCTGCAATCTGCTCACATCTATTTGCGGATTTTTTTGATAAGCACTGCTCAATAGAAGCTGGCCAATATCACTGGAAAATTTTTCATTGAGGGCAGGACAAACACTATCTAACCAGGTTAACCATTCGTTTCCTTTAATGCTGGCATTAAAACTGTGAGGATAAGCCGTGAGTGCAGTGCGACGTAATAAAAGGCTTAGGGCTTGCAGATAGGCCGCCGCATTTTGTGTTTGCTGATAGTCCGCATAAATCCCCACTAGTTGATGTTGCGCAACAATGCGATAGGAATTTTGTGCCGCACGTCGACGCCAGAGATAAGCACCAATTGCTGCGATGATCAGCAATGCAAGCAATACCCACCAACCGGGTGCGAGCGGCCACCAGCTCACCCCGGTGGGTAGATGGATATCGGCCAATTGATCCAGTGGCGAAGCGGGTGCTTGCATAGTTTGTGATTGTATGGGGGACGATTGCATAGGGTCGTATAGTCGTAAAAGTTGGGCTATTTTTTTCGGCCAAAGGCTTTGCGTAAGCCATCCTGAATATCGTCTTGCGTCGCGTAGCTAAGTAACGGAATACGCAAACGCTTACAAATAGTGGTGAGCAGGGTCATTTGCTGATCGAACTGATGGGTGTACGCCTGCTGAAACGTTTTTTCATTTGCCGCTAATTGCAAGCGTTCGCTGCCATTGCTGATCGTTAATGGAGAGTTGCTGGCCAGTTTGCGTTCGAGCTGATCGTACACATGAATCAAGGTGACGTCGGTGTGTCGGGCCAATTCAAATAATTGTTGTTCAGCGCTGGTGTCCAGATCATGAAAGTCGCTGATGATAAACAGCGCGCAGCCGGGTTTGGCTATGCGACGCGCATCGGCCAGCATTTCATTTAACGAATTTGCTTTTTTCGATTGCTGCGACGCGTGTTGAGTTGAGGCAATTGGCGGAGCAATAGGAGATGTTAACCGGTGATTGTAATCCTGCAGCTGATGCAACAATTCCAGCACGGCATGTTTGCTGCGGCGCGGGCGCACATCGCGCTGGGTGTAATCACCAAATACCAAAGCGCCCAACCGGTCACCATTGACCAGTGCCGCCCAGCCGAGCAGGGCGGCTATGTGTGCAGCAAGCACCGATTTAAAACAGCGCGTGCTGCCAAAAAATAATGGCGAGCGCTGATCCACCAACATAAACACCGGGCGCTCGCGCTCTTCGCGAAAAATTTTAGTATGGGCGACTTGCGTGCGCGCAGTGACTCGCCAATCAATCGAGCGAATGTCATCGCCCGGCTGGTACAGACGGACTTCTTCAAAATCCATCCCGCGTCCACGAAAGCGGGTGCGTTCACCACCCGACAACAAACTGCGCGCTGGTTGGTGGGCAAAGAGTTTTAAATCCTGCGCGGCAAAGCGGCAGCGCAATAATGCGGCGAGTTCGGTGTAGGCACCGCGCGGATTCAAGTCTTGCTGTAAATCGCTCATAGCATTGCGTCCCGCTTAGCTCAGTGGTACAGCGGCCAACAATTTATCAATGGCATGATTAGGGATGGTGCCTGTTGCTTCTGCTTCGAAGCTTAAAATCAGGCGATGACGCAAAACATCGTGGGCGACAGCTTGTACATCGTCGGGGCTGACAAAATCGCGACCATTTATCCATGCATGAGCGCGGGCACAGCGGTCCAGCGCGATAGTGGCGCGCGGGCTTGCGCCGTATTCGATCAGCCCGGCCAGCTCTTCTGAATATTGTGCGGGGCGGCGGGTCGCATTGATCAGGTGGACTATGTAGTCCTCAACACTCTCTGCCATATAAATCGTCAGGATTTCTTTGCGGGCCGCTTCGATGGTCGCTTGGGTAATCAACTCGGGTTGTGCGACCGCGACTGATGCCGCCTCATTACGGGCTAACTGCAAAATACGGCGTTCAGCTTCAATGCTCGGATAGTCCACTACGACATGTAATAAAAAGCGGTCAAGTTGGGCTTCCGGCAGGGGGTAGGTACCTTCTTGTTCGATGGGGTTTTGGGTGGCCATCACCATAAATAAGCCGGGCAGGGGGTAAGTCTTACTGCCCACACTCACTTGACGCTCGGCCATGGCTTCTAGCAATGCCGATTGAACTTTGGCCGGGGCGCGGTTGATTTCGTCGGCCAATACCAAATTGTGGAAAATTGGGCCCGGTTGGAACTCAAAGCGATTCTGCTCCGGGCGATAGATATCGGTACCCGTAACATCAGACGGCAACAAATCAGGAGTGAACTGAATGCGATGAAAGTTGCCTTCTATTGCTTGGGAGAGTGTTTTGATCGCCTTGGTTTTGGCGAGACCGGGAGCGCCTTCTACTAACAAATGACCATCGGCAAGCAGGGCGATCAATAGGCGTTGGGTCAAATGTTCCTGGCCGATGATTTGGTCGTTCAGCCAGGTGCTCAGTGATTGGATCTGTTGGAAAGCCTGCATAGGGTTGAATACCTTTTCGCTGTTATAGGTAGCAATAATGGGTTGATTCAAAGCCGGCGAGCCGCAAAGGTCACCGACAGCGCGACAAAAGTGCTCGATAGACTGCGCATGGTGGTGGCGGTTCCCTGCGATTTCAACTATTTACGAGATTTTTTCGACTAGTCTTAAAGAATACCGATTTCACCTTTGACAGGAGTTCAGACAGTGAATAGCCCATTGGTTAGCCAGCACAAGCTCGTTGAATTTTTGGATGAATTTAACCTTTACGCTGCATCCAAGCGAACGGGAGCGGAGCTTGAGTCCCTCAAATGTTTGGCGAAAAAGTTTTTTAGCCATTATCCACTGGAGGAGTTAGTCGGTCGGCGCTTGAGCGACGTGTTTGGCAGCCTCTACCAATGGTGGCAATTCATTCAGCAGTTCGATGCGCAGCAACCAAAGATACGCCTGTTTAACCCCAGCCTCGCGGGGGACGGTTGGGTATGCCCGCACACCGCCTTGGTGGTGCTGCAAAAAGATATGCCGTTCCTGGTGGACTCCATCCGTATTGAATTAAATAAGCGCAACATCGCCATCTACACAATCAAAAGCACAGTGCTCAATCTGGTACGCGATACACAGCACCAATTGGTGGAATTGCTTGAGGGTGACAACGGACATGCAGTGCAGCATGTGGCTGGTGTTAAAAGTAAAGAGGCGTTGATCGTAATGGAGATCAGTGTCCATACCAACCAACAGGAATTGGCCGATATATGCCTGAGTTTGAATAGCATTTTGGCGGAAGTAGAGTGTGTGGTTGATGACTACAAACCAATGTGCGCGGCCGCATTGGCGACAGAACAAAACCTCAATTTCGCCAACGAAGCCCTTGCAGCAGCCAATATCCAACAGACCAAAGCATTTATACATTGGTTAACGGAAGACAAATTCACTTTCCTCGGTTATGCCGAATACGAATTTAAAGAAATTGATGGCCAAAAAACGCTCTGTGAAATACCTGCCCGGCGCTTGGGTGTATTTACGTTGCGCGATGGTGCCAGTAGCGCATCACTTGCGGTGGATTTATTTAATGATGGTATGGCGCGATTCCATTTGGTGCCGCAAGTTATTACTTTTTCCAAATCCTCCGCGCGCGCGCGCGTACATCGCAATGCCTATTCTGATTATGTCGTCGTCAAACGTTTCAATGCGCAGGGTGAAGTCATCGGCGAGGTGCGTTTCCTCGGACTTTATACTTCTATTGTGTATTTAATGAGTCCCACGGAAATTCCACTTATTGCCACGAAAGTCGCGAATGTGTTTGAGCGCACTGGTTTGGATAAAGACAGCCACGATGGAAAAAATTTCCGCCAGTTGTTGGAAACGTTTCCGCGCAATGAATTATTTTTAAGCAGTAGTACCGAACTCTACGAAATGCTCACCGGCATAGCGCAAATTAACGAACGCTCGATGGTGCGTTTGTTCATGCGGCGCGATCCGTTTGGAAAATTTATTCATTTTTTAGTCTATGTACCGCGCGATTATTTCACTACCAAAATTCGGCTTGCGATTCAGGCGTTAATTGGCAACGCTATTGGCTCACACGAGTCGCAATTCACCACCTACTTTTCCGAATCTATTCTGGCCCGCGTATATCTCGTATTTAAGGTGGACAGCGCTGCACCTGTGCCGGTAGATGTGGCGGCACTGCAAGCAGGCATAGTGAATATAACCCGCTCATGGGAAGATCATCTGTATTCCACCCTGATGGAAGCGCACGGTGAAGAGGTGAGTGCGCAGCTGCTCCGTGAATATCGCGATGCATTTTCCGCTGCTTACCAAGAGCAATATGATGCACCTACAGCTGTGCAGGATATTTATTCAATTGGTGAGTTATTGGCGGAAAATACGCCCGCAATGGAATCGGCTAATCGCCAAGGTATCGCACTGAGCATGTATCATTCGCTCGAAGATGATTCGGGGAAATTTGTACAGTTTAAAATTTTTCACCGCGATTCTACGCTGGCATTGTCAGATGTTATCCCCGTGCTGGAAAATCTTGGTTTTCGTGTGGTTAGCGAAAGCACGCACGATATCAAGACCTCGTCGGGAAACTGTTTTTGGCTGCATGATTTTAAACTTGCGCATCAACTGGAAAAAAATATTGATTTGTCGGTACTCAAGGACAATTTCATCAGCGCTTTTGCCGCTATATGGCATGGTGTGGCGGATAGTGATGCCTTCAATTCGCTGATCACGGCGGCGGGGTTAGATTGGCGCGAAGTAGTCATGTTGCGCGCCTATTCAGGTTACATGCACCAGACATTATTTCCATTCAGCGCCAATTATATGGCCGTAGCACTGGCTAATCAGGCGGCGCTTACGCACAAGTTAGTTGAACTGTTTACGTTAAAATTTGACCCGGATTTGGTCGATGAAAAAACGCCCGAGCGTATTGCCACGTTACAAAAGGATATTCTTGCGCGGTTGGATTCAGTACAAAATTTAAATGATGATCGTATTATTCGCCGCTTCTTAACGTTGATTGACAATACCTTGCGCACCAATTTTTATCTGCTGGATGCGCAGGGCAATACCAAGCCTTATCTTTCACTTAAATTCTCGCCGCGAAAAATACCGGATATTCCTGCACCGCGCCCATTATTTGAAATTTTTGTTTACTCGCCGCGAATGGAGGGGCTGCATTTGCGCACCAGCAAAGTGGCGCGAGGCGGTTTGCGTTGGTCTGACCGGCTGCAGGACTACCGTACTGAGGTATTGGGCCTGGTAAAAGCGCAGCAAGTAAAAAATGCAGTAATTGTTCCTAGCGGGGCCAAGGGCGGTTTTGTGTGCAAAAAAATGCCGCTTAATGCCAATCGTGAACAGCAATTACAAGAGGGAATTGCCTGCTATCAATGGTTGATCCGTGGGCTGTTGGATGTGACTGACAATTTTGTTGAAGGCAGTATTTGCCCTCCTAAAAATGTCGTGCGCTATGACGATGACGACGCTTATTTAGTGGTGGCGGCCGACAAGGGAACAGCGAGTTTTTCTGATATCGCCAATGCGATTTCTGCTGAATATAAGCACTGGCTTGGCGATGCATTTGCCTCCGGTGGCAGTCAGGGATATGACCATAAGGGTATGGGTATTACCGCGCGCGGCGCCTGGATTTCAGTACAGCGTCATTTCCGCGAAAAAAATATTGATGTGCAAAACGAGCCCATAACAGTTTTGGGAATTGGCGACATGGCAGGCGATGTATTCGGGAATGGTATGTTGCTATCGCAGGCCATATTGTTAGTTGCCGCGTTTAATCATCAGCATATTTTTATTGATCCTACCCCCGATCCTGTGCGCAGTTTTACCGAGCGAAAGCGACTATTCACCACACCGAAAACCACATGGGATGATTATGATAAATCCCTGATCAGCGAGGGCGGCGGAGTATTTAATCGCAGTGCTAAATCGATTGTCATTACCGAACAAATGCGCAATTGTTTTGGGCTGGATGCCGTTAGCCTTACCCCAACGGAATTAATTAATGCGTTGTTGAAATCCGCGGTTGATTTAATCTGGAACGGCGGTATAGGAACCTATGTTAAAGCTAGCACCGAGTCTCATGCCGATGCTGGGGATAAGTCCAATGATAGTTTGCGCGTAAACGGCGAGGAGTTGCGTTGCAAAGTATTTGGTGAGGGAGGCAATCTGGGAATGACCCAGCGCGGGCGAATCGAATATTGTTTGCATGGCGGCGCCTGTAACACGGATTTTATTGATAATGCTGGCGGTGTGGATTGCTCGGATCATGAAGTCAACATCAAAATTTTATTAAATGAAATTGTCGCCAATGGTGATTTAACGCAAAAGCAGCGAAATCAACTCCTGGTTGATATGACTGATAATGTGGCACAACTGGTCCTGCATAATAATTTGCGGCAAACCCAGGCGATCAGCATCGCCCAATCAGATGCATTGCAGCGCAGCGCTGAATATCGCCGATTTATGAGCGCCTTACAAAAAGACGGGCGGTTGGATCGCAAGCTGGAATTTTTACCTACGGATGACGTTTTGTTGGAGCGTCAAACCCATGGGAAATCGCTTACACGCCCGGAGTTGGCAATATTAATTTCCTATGCCAAAGCGGTATTGAAAGAAGATCTGGCCGCGGCCAATATTGTCGAGGATGAATACCTTACAAAATTTATTGAAACCGCATTTCCCCATAAAATTGCACAGTTGTTTCCTTTGGCGTTGCGCAACCATCGGTTACGGCGCGAAATTGTTGCTACGCAAATTGCCAATGATATGGTTAACACGATGGGCATCAGTTTTGCGCAGCGTTTGACCGAATCGACCGGTGCCAGCGCAGGCGATGTGGCTAAGGCTTATGTGATTGCAAGGGATATTTATTCAATGCCTGAGTTTTTAACAGCATTGGATGCCGCAGGCACAAGAGTGTCTGCCGATTTGCAATTGCAGCTTATCAAAACGATGATGCGTAAAATCCGCCGTGCTGCGCGCTGGTTTCTGCGCAATCGTCGCAGCTATTTGAATCCCGCCAGTGAAGTTGAATTGTTCTCGGCAGGAATGCAAACCATCAATGCCCAGTTGCCGAATTTGTTGGTGGGTGATGCGTTGGCAGAGTGGCAGGAAACCGTACAGAAACTGCGCGGTTTCGGGTTGTCCGAGAGTTTGGTGAGTTGTGTGGCACGCCCCGCAGATTTATATTCCGGGTTAAGTGTTGTGGAGGCGGCGCGGATTGCCAATCAGAATATTGATCGACTCGCTAAAATTTATTTTGCAGTGGGTAATTATTTAAGTTTGCCATGGTTTTCGGCGCAGATTTCCAATTTACCTGTCGATAATTTTTGGCAGGCTATGGCACGTGAAACTTATCTTGGCGATTTGGAATCACAATTACGCAGTTTGAGTATATCGCTCATTCGTTTTTATGATGAACAAGTGCCGCTGGAACAACTTATCCAACGCTGGAGTAATCAGCATCAATTATTAATTGCACGTTGGAAGGCCATCGTAAATGAATTGCAAGCGCTAAAAGGTACTGACTTTGCTATGGTCGCTGTTGCACTGCGCGATTTGTTGGATTTAGCACAAGCGAGCCAGCATTGCGACACATTGGACGATGGAGCATTGAATGACGAATAAGCGAATGTAAGTCCATTGCCAGAAAAATTTAAGAAGAGATCATTTTTTGAAAAGCATTATTGTGAACTTGTCTATTTCTGCCGAAGAATTTCAGCGATTGTATGAAGGCAGTGTCAAGACAGTCTTTGCGCGCAGTATTGATGGACGCAGTATTCGTTTCCCGGCTGGGATTTTGCGCCCATTTGTATTGCATAGCGGCATTCGTGGCACCTTTCAAATCGATTTTGATGAGGAGAATCGCTTCCAATCTATTCAGCGATTAGCCTGACAAAAGTGCAAGGTTTGGGGTGCGTTGAACCGGCTAATCCAGTATCCTTGCGACCTTCTTTATTGTTACTCCCAGATAAGGACCAAAAGCCTGTTATGTACCAATACATCCGTGATCTTTTATTCCGCCTAGATACTGAAACCTCCCATGAACTGAGCTTGGATACGCTAGGAGCCGCGGAGCGTTTACGCATGCTCGGACTATTTGCTCCCGCCGTTCCAAGCGCACCGCACGAGGTGATGGGCCTGAGGTTTGATAACCCTGTTGGCCTTGCTGCAGGTCTGGATAAAAATGGTGATTATTTCAATGCGCTGGGTGCATTGGGCTTTGGGTTTGTTGAAATTGGTACTATCACCCCGCGCCCGCAACCGGGCAATCCGCAACCGCGGTTGTTTCGTATCCCGGAGGCACAAGCAATCATTAATCGCATGGGTTTTAACAATAAAGGCGTAGATCATCTGGTCGCCCAAGTTAAAAACCGTCGTTACAAAGGTGTGTTGGGAATCAATATCGGCAAAAACGCGACTACCCCGGTGGAGAATGCGGCTGATGACTATCTGATCTGCCTGCGCAAAGTGTATGAATATGCGGATTACATCACCGTGAACATTTCATCACCCAACACTCCCGGTTTACGCAACCTGCAGTTTGGCGATTCGCTGTCACAGTTATTGGCACCGCTGAAAAAAGAACAGGGGATATTGCAACAAGCTACCGGGCGCTACGTGCCTATCGCTGTAAAAATTGCACCGGATATGGACGAGAGCGAAATCAATCAAGTCGCCGGTATTCTGCTGCAGGAAGGTATGGATGGTGTTATCGCGACTAACACTACGATCACCCGCACCGGCGTGGAAGGGTATGAAAATGGCGATGAGGCAGGTGGCCTAAGTGGTTTGCCCGTGCGTGATAAAAGCACCTATGTCATCAAAACCCTTAACTCCAGTCTGGGTGGGAAATTGCCGATTATTGGGGTTGGCGGAATATTTGATGGCGCCAGCGCTGCAGATAAAATTCGTGCCGGTGCCAGCTTGGTCCAAGTGTATAGCGGGTTTATTTATGAAGGCCCCAGTGTAATCAGCCGGGCAGCGGCGGGAATCGCCAGCTACCACAAAGGTTTGTAAAAATCCGGGCATCAAAAACAGCGAAGCCCGCAAGAGCGGGCTTATAGAATCAAAAATGATTTGGGGCGAAAAATTCTGTTGGTCTTGCGTTGAAAGTTAGCCACTCATGGCCATGGGCTGGATGTTGTTCACTTTTTGAACCTGTGCCAAACGACTGTAGCCGTCCCACTGATCAATGCGCGATTCGCGCCAGCCGTTTAGCCATTGCTGGCGAGCTTGGCCGGTCTCATGGGGACAAAGGCTTTTCGAACGCCCATCAATACCTGCTTGATACCCTTTAACAAATGCGCGTTCTGTTTGGTCACGTTTTTGACGTTTCATCAGTTATTGCACCTCTATATTGTGGTTTATCGATAACAAATGGGTTATCGACGTAAGCGGTCTTGCACGTGCTGTTTGACTGGTTTTTGTATTCTCCTTGATCGGACGGGGGGATGGTTCGTGAAGCAGTTCAGCGAGTACACCAGATTTACCCGGTGTCGTGAACGATTAAATTTTTATACATAAGCCGTTCTATATGGCATATCGGCCTAGCAAATGTATTTGACAACTTAATGACAAATACCCTTGTTTAGTCAGACCCCGTTCGGGAAAGTTCACTCTATAAAGTCCATTTGGACAATTCAGTTGGAAAGTTTAATGACGCATCAATATTTCGCCACCTGCCCAAAAGGTTTGGAAGGCCTGCTCTATACCGAATTGCAAACCCTTGGCGCGGAAGACTTACGCGAGACGGTGGCGGGCATTTACTTTTCTGGCGATATCGCCATGGCCTATGGGGTTTGCCTCTGGTCACGTTTGGCGAATAAGGTGCTTCTGCCGATGGCCAGTTTTGAAGCGAACAGTCAGGAAGAACTGTATGACGGTGTGCGCGAGTTACGTTGGGAAGAGCATCTGAGCCCGAATGGCAGTTTGTTGGTGGATTTTATCGGTACTAATGATGCGATCCGCAATACCCAATTCGGTGCAGTGAAAGTGAAGGATGCGATTGTGGATTGCTTGCGCGATTTCAGCGGCGAGCGCCCCTCCGTTGCCAAGCGCGATCCGGACTTGCGCGTGAATGTGCGCTTGGCCAAAAACAAAGTGATTGTCAGTATCGATCTGTCGGGCGATAGCTTGCATCGCCGTGGCTACCGCGTGAAGCAGGGTAGCGCACCCATGAAAGAAAACCTGGCCGCAGGAATTTTAATTCGTGCCGGTTGGCCAGAAATTGCAGCGCAGGGAGGAGCATTGCTTGACCCTATGTGCGGCTCAGGAACTATTTTGATCGAAGCCGCATTAATCGCTGCAGATATTGCGCCGGGTTTATTGCGTGGCAGTTTTGGTTTTGAGCGCTGGCTCAATCATCGCAACGATATTTGGTTGGAGTTACGCGAAGAAGCGTTTGCGCGCAAAAAGACGGGGCTTGCGCGCGAGAACCTGCCAGAAATTCGCGGTTACGACGCGGACGTCAATGTGATTCGCGCTGCGGAAGATAATATTGTCAGTGCTGAATTGGATCATTGGTTGCGTGTAAGCCGTAAAGAGTTAAAAGATTTTGTAAAACCCACGCACAAAGCGATGGATTTCGGCATCGTCATTAGCAACCCACCTTATGGCGAGCGATTGGGTGAGATTGAATCACTTAAATTATTGTATGCCCATATGGGCGAGCGTTTGCGCAATGAATTTCAAGGTTGGCGCGCGGCCGTATTTACCGGCAACCCCGAGCTTGGTAAGCAAATGGGTTTGCGTGCCGATAAAAAATACAAGTTTTTTAACGGTACCATCGCGAGCGAGTTATTGTTGTTTAGTATCAGCAGCGAAGCGTTTGTGCAGAGCCGTGTCGAGCAAGATGCGCGTTTCAGTAAAGATGCCGAGGAGCGTAGAGAGGCTGAGCAGCGAGTAAAAATCGAAAATAAAAAAGAGCAGGAAGCGGCGTTATCAAATGGGGCGCAAATGCTGGTAAATCGCCTGCAAAAAAACCTCAAACAATTAGAAAAGTGGGCGAAGAAAAACGATGTTAGTTGTTATCGCCTTTACGATGCAGATATGCCGGAATATTCTGCCGCAATTGATATTTATCGCGGCCAAACCCAACCCAATCGCGCGCCGCAACTTTATGCACATGTGCAGGAATACGCCGCGCCGAAATCGGTTGATGAAGATAAAGCTGCCGCGCGTTTTGTGGAAATCGAACAAGCAGTTCCATTCGTATTGGATATCCCCGATTCACATATTAGCTACAAACAGCGTCGTCGTAATAAAGGCGCCAGCCAATACGAAAAGCTAAATGAACGCCCGACAGGTGATTTATTTAGCGTGCAGGAAGGGCAAGTCAAACTGCACATTAATATGTGGCAGTATTTGGATACAGGTTTGTTTTTGGATCATCGCCCTGTACGGCTGATGATTGCTGATTTAGCGAAAGATAAGCGTTTTTTAAATCTGTTTTGCTACACCGCCACGGCGAGTGTGCATGCCGCGATGGCTGGTGCGCGTTATACGGTGAGCGTGGACATGTCCAACACGTATTTAAACTGGGCGCGCAAGAATTATGCGCTCAATGGTTTGAGTGAATCCCGTAACCGCTTGGAACAGGCAGATTGTTTAAAGTGGCTGGAAAATAATGATCAGCAATTTGATTTGATTTTGCTCGACCCCCCCAGCTTTTCTAATTCCAAGCGTATGGAAGATGTGCTCGATGTGCAGCGCGATCATGTTCAAATGATCAACAATGCAATGCGCGCTTTGGCAGAGGATGGAACGCTGATCTTCTCCAACAATCTGCGCACATTTAAATTAGATGCCGATGCATTGAGTGCTTATACAATAAAAGATATTAGCGCTAAAACTATTGATGAAGACTTCAAGCGCAATCCAAAAATTCATCAATGTTGGTTGATTACGCACTAATCCCTCAAGGTCAACACTATGCGCTACGCTCGTTTCAGTATTGGGATTTTGTGTTTACTGGCAGCTAGCGCAAAAGCAGATCAGTTCTGTTTTGCTCTCGCTGAAAGCTACTACGAGCAAGTCTATTGCCAGCTACAAGCTAAAGCGCAAACTAAAAACTTGCCGCCGTTTAGTCAATTCAAAAAAAACAACGAGCAGGTGCAATTTTCTTTGTTGAAACGGCCTGCCGAGCGTAATGCAATTAAATTGCCTGCACCGGTGCGCGTAGTATTACCAGCCCCAATGGTTGAGAAAGGTCCTGTTGTTTCATCTGTTCAGGCTAAGGCAACTGCTCTTGCAAAGCCCGAAGTGAGAATGCCTGCGACAAATCCGATCCAATCAGTCGGAAGTAATTTCGACTGCGAATTACTAGGTCAACAACTTAAGTGCGCAACGGGTAACTTTACCCTAGTCGGTAACAAGGCCAATCGTCGTTTGGCGGCGACGGCATTATCAGCGGATAACAAAATGGCATTGCCATCCTATGTGGGTGGGGCGCTGAATCAATACCTTACGCAAGCATATGGCCAGTACATTGCCAAAATGGATGAGATAGGCCTGGGCGGGGTTACCATGTCCTACCGAAAATTTTCCTATCTTTATGCGGATTTACAGAGCAAAGGGTTGGATTTTTCCCGGCGTTTTGAAACCATGTATGGATTCTTGAAAAAAGATAAAGCGACTATGGGTGTAAGCGAGTCCACCCGTGTGCCACAAGGGCTTGATGCGCATCATTGCAGTCCATTGGGTGACCGGTTTTATGTGTGCGATCTACAAGGCCGAAATTATATTTTTGCAGCGCAGTAACAAAAATGCGCAACATGAGTCTATAGCTCATTGCGCTAACCATCTTTAATGAGGTCATTATGCTTATCAAGCGGCCCGATGATATTCGTTCCTCAGAAATAACACCTGAATCCGTTTATTTGGCTCGTCGTGAGTTTATGCGCGGTACGCTAAGTATTGCCACAAGTGCGGCGACCTTGGGTATAGGCGCAACTGCAGCGTCTGGAGTATTGGCTGCACCCACACAGATTGCCGACAAAGACTTGCCCGGGCCTGATTGGTTAAAGCTGCAGATTGCAGGAGCGAAAGCCAACCAGGAAAAAATCAGCGAAGCGCTTACACCTTATGATCATGTGGCTGGCTATAACAATTTTTACGAATACGGTTACGACAAAACCGACCCTGCGGCGCATTCGCACATTTTGAAACCTCATCCATGGACGGTTGAAATTGCAGGCGAGGTAGCCAAACCCGGCAATTATGCATTGGAAGATTTATTAAAAGGAGCGTCATTAGAAGAGCGTATCTATCGCCTGCGCTGTGTCGAAGCGTGGTCGATGGTAGTGCCTTGGGTGGGGTTATCGCTAGCTAATTTAATCAAACGATTCGAACCTACGAGCAAAGCAAAGTATATCGCCTTCACTACGCTTGAGCGTCCAACAGAAATGCCCGAGCAAAAAAGCCGCTTCAGCACCATCGATTGGCCCTACCGGGAGGGTTTGCGTATGGACGAAGCGATGCATCCACTCACTACGCTTGTAGTGGGCTTATATGGAAAAGTTTTACCTAATCAAAACGGTGCACCTCTGCGTTTAGTTGTGCCCTGGAAGTATGGGTTTAAATACATTAAGTCTATCGTCAAAATTGAATTTACCGAAAAACAACCAAAGACCACCTGGAGCATGATCGCGCCTGATGAATATGGTTTTTACGCCAATGTAAATCCTCAAGTCAGTCACCCGCGTTGGAGTCAGGCTGAAGAACGACGGTTACCGAGCGGATTGTTGCGCCCCAATATTATTCCCACCCAAATGTTCAATGGGTATGCGGAGCAGGTGGCGCATCTTTATAAAGATATGGATTTGCGTAAATTCTATTAAGGATGTGATATGCCTGTTCTTTGGCGAAGAATAATAATTTTTACAGTCTCATTAATTCCATTAATGTGGATTGTTTATAAAACATTAACCAATCAATTAGGCGCTGATCCGGCCAAAACAATCGTTTTATTCACCGGCGAGTGGGCGATTTATTTTCTGTTTATGACGCTTGCAGTTACACCGCTTCGTCGGTTAATCAATACCAAACGATTTCATTTCCGCTGGTTGCAAGCGCACAGGCGAATGCTGGGTTTATTTACGCTGTTTTATGCGCTTTTGCATGTAACTGCATTTTTGGTCTTTATCTTAGGGTTAGATTTTTCCCGCTTTGGAAAAGAGTTGGTCGAACGGCCTTATATTCTTGTCACTATTCCTGCTGTAATCCTGTTGATCGCGCTGGGTATTACGTCGACTCAAGCAATGATGCGACGCTTGGGAAAAAACTGGATCCGCTTGCATAAATTCATTTACCTGATTGCAATCCTTGCTTGGTTGCATGTGTTTATGCAAGTGCGGTCAAGTTATTTTGAGGCGGTGTTGTTTGGTGTGATTTTGGTGGCGCTATTGTTACCGCGGTTGTATTGGGCATTGCGAAAGTAATTGTTTTTCGGGTGAGTTGGGTCTACTGACCATCCTTGGCTTTAGATCACTGTTTTGTTGCTGGGTCCCAATGCTCGGCAATTTTTCCATTTTCAATCCGGAATTGATCGAACCAGGTTGACGTATATTTTTTGGTGGGATCTTGAGGTTCGGAGTACTCGCGCACGAACGTAAGAATAACCTGGTCGCCCTCGGCCACTATTGAAACCAGAGGACCTTCAATTTTTTCAGCAATCTTTTTGGGTTGTTTGAATTTTGAAAAGAAATCGACAAATGCCTGCCGCCCTGACGGGACATTAGGATTGTGTTGAATATAACCTTCCGTTAAATACTTGGGAGCCAACTCCAAGTGACCGCCTTCAAAAACCTCTCGCCAAAAATCGTAAACCAACTTTTTGTTCGCAGCGAGCCGCGGATCTTTACTGGCCAATAGAGCTGCATGGTCTGGGTTGGCAGTTACGGGAATTTGGGAAAACGCGAACGATGACAGCAGGGTAATACCTAGTGTGAAGGCGAGGCGGTGTAGTTTCAACATAACAATTTCCTTGAATATTTCTGACGGTAAAGGAAAACAAAATTCCAGATAATAGAAATACAATGCGGGAAATAGTTCAGTGCCGCGACAAGACTTTGTTTTGGGGGATGTGAAAGCAGAGGCAGGGGAAAGGAGATAATAGCCAGCGACTTATTCGTCGCTGGCTACGCGAAGCAGTCTTATGCGCGAGACTTGTATTCGCCAGTGCGTGCGTCAATGATGATCTTCTGACCAATCTCAACAAACGCAGCAACTTGCAATTCTGTGCCGTTCAGCAGTTTTGCAGTTTTCATTACTTTGCCTGAAGTATCGCCACGTACTGCTGGCTCGGTGTAAGCCACTTCACGGGTAATCGCGTTTGGTGGAGTTACAGAAATCACTTTACCTTCGTAGAACACTGCATCGCATACGTCTTCCATGCCGTCTTCGATCCATGGAAGCAGGTCGCCCAGCTCTTCACCAGTTACTTCGTATTGGTTGAACTCAGGGTCCATAAATACATACATTGGATCAGCGTAGTAAGAGTAGGTTACTTCTTTACGATCCAATTGGATGTCTTCGAATTTGTCGTCTGCACGGTAAACGGTTTCGGTGTTCATACCGTTCAGCAAGTTTTTCAGCTTCATTTTAACAACGGCTGAGTTACGGCCAGATTTGTTGTATTCCGCTTTTTGAACAACCCATGGTGAGCCATCGATCATCAGAACGTTGCCAGCGCGGCATTCTTGAGCATTTTTCATGGTAAATCCCAGTATTTGCAGAGGTTAACGAATAAGCGGGAGGCCTTGATGCGCATAGCGCGCGGACATATAAGCCCTCGGGCGTCCCGGGTTTGAAATCGGCGCGCTACTATACAGTTCTTTGGCGTTTTTCTGTAGTGCTTTTTTAGGCTTGCTGATTGTCACAAAAAGCAACGAGTTGGCTGCATAGATCAACTTGTTCAAGCAGGTGATGGCACCAGTCTTGGCTATGCTGTTGCCACTCGTTTAACCGTGGTAGCAATTGGTGCCAACTCGCCCGCATATCTCCATTTTGGTTCCATGCCAGCCATGATTCGCGAAGGGCTACTCCGAAACCGGCGTGCGCTTGGCTAGTATAAATGTCGAGGAAAGCATTGAGTTTAATGATATGGGTGTCCTCATCCTGGGGATAGATATGCCACAGCACGGGCTTTCCTGCCCACTGTGCCCGTACAAACGAGTCTTCACCGCGAACGAAGTTGATGTCACACGCCCAAAGAAGCTGGTCATACTCGGTTTGGGTAACAAATGGGATGGCTTGTAAACAGAGGTTCCCCTCTTGATGCAGATCCCCTGTATTTAATTCCTGACCCACAGCATGATTGATGCTAGTCAGGATTTTGCCGTTGGGGATCAAGCAGTGAACTGGCGTCGCAGAATTTACCCATGCGTCTAACAGGCTTGAAATGGCTGAATTTTCATAAGCAAACAGGGACACCAAAAGCGCATCGGGGCGCAGTTTTATCCCCATACTTTCCAGCCATGGTGCAGATTGGAAGGCGTTGCGGGTGTTGATCAATAATCGTTCCCGCAATAATCCGCCAGTTTTTGGGGTGAAGCCGGGAAAGAAAAACGTTTTGCGTAAACCCGTATGCGGGTGAGTTGACGGCATTCGGTGGCAATCCTCAATCCAGCTTTCCGCACTCAGATAGTCCAGATTGATCCATAGGGGCGGCTCACCTTCCGCCTTTCTCATTGCCATGGCATTCACATAAATGGCGGGAATTTCACAGGCAAAGGCTTCGATCACCCTATCAGCGATGCGAGGCTGAGCGACAAATTCCGGGCCCCAATGGCAAACCTCCACCCCGGCGATGAGTTGTTGGTTGAGTTGTTGGGTATCAGGCCAAATACGGATAAGGGAACTTATATCATCAACCCAAAGCCGTACTTGCTGTTGATGCTCATTGGCTAACTGCCGTGCAAGACGCCAGCAAACGCCTATATCTCCATAGTTGTCGATAACGCGGCAGAAAATATCCCAGGATTTCATGGTGGCAAATTCGTTTGTGGCTGAAATGGAGGGTGGTATTATGCGTAAAATTTTATTCTCAGGTGAGTATTTATGGCATCCCTACAAGATCAGCTCCTTAAAGCCGGTTTGATCGATACTAAAAAAGCCAAGCAGGCAAATAAAGATAAGCGTAAGGAAACCAACGTGGCACGCCGCTCCAATGAAGAAAAAGTGGATGAAATAAAACAGTCTGCTGAACAGGCGCGAATCGAAAAAGCGGAACGCGATCGCGAGCTGAATCGCCAGCGCGATTTGGAGTTGCAGCAAAAAGCCATTGCGGCACAAATCAAGCAGTTGATCGAAAACCATCGCCAGCCAAAAGGCAGTGGTAAAGATGAGGTGGAATACAACTTTACTGACGGCAAGCTCATCAAAAAAATGCGTGTATCACCTTTGGTGCTTGAGCAAATTGTGCGGGGGATTTTAGGTGTAGTTAAGCTGGGTGACAGTTATGAAGTGGTACCACGAGTTGTTGCCGATAAAATCGCCCAGCGCGATGCAAAATTTGTTGTGGTTGCCAATACGAAAGTCGAGAGCAAAGTTGATGACGATGATCCCTACAAGGACTATGTGATTCCTGATGACCTAATGTGGTAAGCCCGATGTGGAATCCTATTCGCACTGTCATACGCAGCAATTCGCCTCGCGGGATAAAAATTATTGCACTGAGTTTAATGTTGGTGATTCTGAGCGCTTTGCCCTATATGTTGCTCAGTTACTTCGGTGGTGAAAATAGCAACCCGGTTGCTGCTAGCTGGTTATTTGCAATTGGTGCGATGATTGGCCACATAGGTTTTTTTGTGGGAATTATTTTACTAACCTGGGATGTGTATTTCGCTAAAAAATAATGTTGTTACTTGCACACGATTGCTGCGGTAGCAAACACATCTGCCGCAGCAAAACATGAAATCAAAACTCCCCAAGGAAACCACCGGATTGGTGAGCCCATAGATGTGCGTACACACCATTAAGCGCGATCAGTTCGGCGTGTGTACCTTGCTCAATAATCTGGCCCTTATCCAAAACGATCAAACGATCCAATGCTGCAATGGTGGATAAGCGGTGCGCAATCGCAATAACTGTTTTACCTTGCATCAGGCTGGTTAAATTGGTCTGGATTGCAGCTTCAACTTCTGAGTCTAGCGCTGAAGTCGCTTCATCCATAATCAATATGGGAGCATTTTTTATGAGCACGCGGGCAATAGCGATACGCTGACGCTGCCCACCGGATAGTTTTACGCCGCGCTCACCCACATGGGCGTCATAACCTTTGCGACCTTCGTTGTCGCTAAGCCCTAAAATAAAATCATGGGCTTCGGCTTGTTGAGCTGCGTGAATCATCTCTTCTTCTGTTGCATCGGGTTTGCCGTAGAGAAGATTATCGCGAATCGAACGATGTAAAAGCGAAGTGTCTTGCGTAACCATCCCGATTTTCGCACGCAGGCTTTCTTGTTTTACGTCAGCAATATTTTGGTTGTCGATCAAAATGGAACCGGAATCAAGATCATAAAAACGCAACAACAAATTCACCAAGGTAGATTTCCCGGCGCCTGAGCGTCCCACCAAGCCAATTTTTTCACCTGCATGAATATGCAAATCAAAATTATGCAGTAGGCCGGATCCTTTACCGTAATTGAAGTTGATCGATTTAAAATCGATCTTGCTTGCGGATATTTGAACGGCAGGAGCATTGGGCTTGTCTTGCACTTCCCGTGGAATAGTGAGTGTATTTAAACCATCGCGCGCGGTACCTATATTTTCAAACAGTGCAGATACCTCCCACATAATCCATTGCGCCATGCCATTTAAACGCAGCACAAGTGCAATAGCAGCGGCAATTGCACCGGTTGTGATGGCCGCATTTGACCAGAGCCAAAGTGAAGTGGCCGCAATCGCAAATATAAGCACCACACTAATAATCCATACGCTTGTACCTAATAAGGTGGCAAGGCGCATTTGTGGATGTACGGTCGTGAGAAAATACTCCATACCTTTTCTGGCGTAATCGGCTTCGCGATTGGAATGCGAAAATAATTTCACCGTAGAGATATTAGTGTAGGTGTCCACCAATCGCCCCGTCATATCAGAGCGGGCGTGGGCTTGTGTGGTCGATATTTTTGAGAGACGGGGTAAGAAATAATAAAGCAGGCCGCTGTAAGCAATGAACCAAACTACCAATGGAATGGCAAGGCGCCAATCAAGTGCAAAGGCCAATACCAGGATGCTGCTGAAATAAACCATCACATAAAGCAGCACATCCAATAGTTTCATAATGGTTTCGCGCACGGCGAGGGCAGTTTGCATCACTTTGGTGGCAATACGACCGGCAAATTCGTTTTGGTAAAACTGATAGCTTTGGCCAAGGAGGTATCTATGTGCTTGCCAGCGGATACGCATCGGAAAATTGCCGAGCAGGGTCTGATGCATTATGAGGGAATGCATGAGTACGGAAGCCGGCAGCCCGATTAATAAAATAAAAGCCATCCACATCAGTTCGGTGCGCGAGCTTTGCCAAAAACTGGTTGGTGTTTGACTATTAAGTGAATCGACTAAATTGCCTAAAAAACCAAAGAGCGATACTTCCAATATCGCAATCAGGCCAGTAAAAATTGCCATCCCGATTAAATAGACCTCTGCCCCTTTGCTGTAATGACGGCAAAAGGCATAGAGTGTTTTAGGGGGAGCTGTGGGCTCTTGGGCCGGGAATGGTTTTATCAGGCTTTCAAAAAAACGGAACATAATGCAATCGCCGGTAATAAATAAGAAGGGCTGGCTAAATTCTGAGCCGATATTGTAGCAGTTCAATGCGAACTATTCGTGTAACCAAGTGTTAATGCGAGGTGCTAAACTGTCGCCTAGTATCCACGAAAGTGGCTGCCAGTTGTTGGCAGTAGTGTTTTTGTGTCGGAATAAAATCTATGAAAAATACCCTGGTTGTTTTTGCTGCTGGTTGCCTTGGTGGCTTGGTTATGTGTGTAGTGATGTGGTTATTTTCCTATTACGGGATTACCCAATCATTAAATGTACGTTTAGCCGGCTCTGTATCACCGCATTGGATGTATCCGCGTATCGTTTGGGGCGGTTTATGGGGGCTGTTATTTTTACTGCCTATTTTTGTCAGCAGTCTCTTTGCACGCAGTTTTGTTATCGCATTAATTCCTACATTAATTCAGCTGTTTGTGTTTTATCCATTTTACGAAGGCAAGGGTGTCGCCGGTTTGTCCCTCGGAATCCTAACCCCATTTCTGGTGTTCTTTTTCTTTTGGATTTGGTCGCTAACAACAGCAATTACGCTGCGCCTATCCTAAGTATCTGGATATTGTAATGAGAACTTTACTAGTCAATTGTATAGCGGGGATATTGTTGGTGTGCTGCGCATCAGCCAGTGCACAGTTGTTGCCCGATAACAAAAATCTGAATGCCCAGTCTGTATCGCGTTGGATGCAAACTAACCGTGATATTGCGCCCATTGTCCAAGTAGTATCGTCAATGAACGCTAGTGATGCAGAGCTTAAAACTTTTGAGGCTTTACCAGCTGCCGAGCAAGATCGGAAGATTGATGCATTGTTAAAATCCAAAAATCTAGTGGAAGCGGCTAACCAGATTGTTCAAAAACACGGTTGGAAATCTGTTGGCGAGTACATGCGCCTTAGCACCAAATTGGGTAATGCGATAGCGGCTTATTTTTTATTTGCTGATTTAGGTAAGGTAACGCCAGAGCAAGAGCAGCAACTCAAAGACAAAGCAGACCCAGCCGTATTGGCTGTGCCTAAAAATGATATCGACTTTATTAAAAAAAATGAAAAGGCTTTGCAGCAATACATTCAGGCGTATGGAGCAGGGCGATAGATAGTTGCGAGCTCAAATAAAGAGGGCGGATCAAAAGATCCGCCCTCTTTATTTGCGCCTTCTATAAAGGCTTATCGAGAACCTCCACTGAGGCTCAAATACACCAGTGTTTGATTCAACAACTGATATGCCACTTCACCGAATGTAATGGGTCCGGTCAAATCGCGAGTCTTTTTGCCTTCAAGTTCTGAGTACAGGTAATTCAGGATACAGTTGCAAGAAAACGATATCCCCTCACTGGCCGACGCTGAGAGTTCAGTGTTGAAACTCTCAATGTAGTTTTCCACCGGTTTCGCAAAACGATAGCTAATATCGGCAAACACAGGCGCGTAGAGATCGACTTTGTTATTCGCTTCATCTACTTGCTGAATACTCACATTAATCATCACGCCCGAATAATTTGCTACTAATGGCAAGCGGGTGTCTACTTTTGAATACTTAATATAGTCAGCCAGATTGGCGGTTTCGCCATTAATGGTGCACTCACCTACGCTAAAGCCTGTTTGCTTAAATTTGATTTCAGGGCCAGCGCCTTGTGTAAACAAATTGACGATATTGATATTCGCCAGCTGATTAATAGGCAAGGGGACATGCATTGCAACAGCTTGCTGGTCAAACAGCATGCCACGTGCAGGGCCAAAGCCAACTTTGGCATTGCGGCTGCCGATATCATCCAGATGCGTTCCAGAAATCCAACCGATGATTGGCGAGAAATACATATTGGGATATTCAGGAGCATTTTGTGCGTAGGACAAATGTACTTCAGACATCGCCGGCAAAATTACGATGGTAAAACCATGCTCGGGCGCTTCCTGCGCAATACGTGAGATGGAGTTTCCATCATACAAAGTAATGCGTGGTGCATTGCTTGGTTGAACACCTTCGATAGTGTTTACGAAAATTTTCTCGCGGTCGGCTTTGCCACCTTCTTCGGTCATAAAGTATGGAATGGTCCCAGCAATCCAATTGCCTGAAGGCAAATCAGTTAATACTGACTCATCAGCAGCAATAACCAGATATTCCCCTTTGTTAATTTTTTCAATAAGTTGATCGCGGTTAATAAGCGCGCTGCGAATGCTAATGTCGGCGTCTTGAGCCATGCAAGATCTCCTAATCGATCTAGTGAGTATTACTTAAAACAATGCGAAGTTCTTGTTGCATAAATCGCTGATTGTGTTTGATAAAGTCCCTTACGCGTCTTGCAGCATTAAGCTCAACCACTGGGTCGGGGTTCATTAGAATCTGTGACCGTAAATTTGAAAGCAAAAGCTTATAGGCGATATGTGAACTTGGGATGAAGGCATCGTCTTTTAGTATACGTTTCCAAACCTCATTGCGTTCATCTGGTAATGAAAATTGATTTTCCTCTGGGGCGTTCATCAATTGATTAATCAATACCAGTTCTTTTTTAAGATTGCGGGCATTTTTACGGAAAAATTCACGCAACGAGTTAAGTGCGAAGACACGTGAATTATTGTCATCAGTATTTTGAAAGGCGTGACGCAGCCGTACTAGAAATAGATTTAACGACATATTACTCGAACCAAGATCAAGCCTTCCTGTTACCAGTTTTAACCAAATCCCATTCTTGAGTGCTGGTAATACCAATTTTGTGGTGGCGTTGCGTCGCTCTTCGACAGACTGTTTCTTCATTGATAGCGCGCATATCTGGCTCACTTCTGCGTCCAGCATATTGATGTGAGAAATGAAAAATTTACGCAATTCATTTACTGAATCAGATAACTTCACATCAACCTTTGGATCGATCATGCTGAGTTTTAGTTTTGATAACATTAATTTCAGAGGAAAAACCTGGGTTTTTAAATGAAATTTGTCATAAATCATACTTTCCCAGATTGGATCAGCTTCACAGGGAAGGCAGGTGGCCAAGCGATGCGACTCTGGTGTTTTTTCTATATCGCTGAGGATGTCGTCAACTAAACTTGAGTCGATACGCAGCATATTTGCAATTGCATCAGGTGATGTCCCGCGAATATGGGCAAGCGCAACTTCCTGGCGCAATTGATGGGTATAGTTACGTGTTGGTTCGCCCACAAAGTTAGGTTGCAGAAGAGAATCTTTACCTATGCCGGCACCAGAAAGGCTTGGATCGTAGAAAGAAGAGATGATGTGGCAGCTGTAGTAACCAATGCTGCTATGCAACCAACGTTTGGTTAAGCCGGCATCAACAACTTTATTGTTCTCCGCATCAATACCTTTTGAAAAAAAAGAGAAGCGGGGTTTTTCAATGTGATGAGAAAGCGTTATCTGGATTATCTTATTTTTCTCGTCAATATTTACTTCATTTACCGACCATGGCGCATTAATTCCCAAAATGGCCTCAAAATAATACTTGGGTTGTTTAACCACTTGATGCTCCTTTGGTTGTCAACTGTCAAAAATTTATCTTTTACTTCGACAAAACCTCAGATCAAAGTATCTATTTGCTATCCAATTGGATGCTTTTAATGATTACTAGCAATTATTTTTAAAACTGGTGTGACGCAGGATTTTTACTTGTTTGTCGCTTAAAACATTTCGTTAAGCAATTGGTTAATAATTGTTAACGGGCGCGGGATTATGACGACCTCGTCATTCATTTAATAGATCTTTTCACAAGCTGACAAAAAATGTGTCGTCTAAGTTTTCTATAAAAATAAAATTTATTTTCCTATGATCAAAAAATAAGCACAGCTATTTGTTGTTTGTATTTATCTTATTAAATGTGGAATGCATTTTTGTTGAGCTAGGCGCAGTAATTACTGCATCTAGTCCATTAAATTTGATTTATAAATTATTGTTTTTTTCTGGGATTTAGTTCGCGAAAAATAAAAGTTCTTATTTCTTTGAAAAAATGATTATGAAATCTTTGCATCGTGTTGGGGTTGCTGATATGCACATCGGTTAATGAAATAATTTTTTAAGGATTAAATTATGCAGTTCATTAAGTCTCTATTGGGTGGCAATTTTTTCCAGCGTGATGTTTTGCTGAAAAATAAAGGTATGAATGAGTCTGTGTCTGACCGGTTGCGGGTCGGAATTATAGGGACTGGTAAAATCGGTATTGATCTCTTAATCAAGGTGCGTCGCTCGCCTTGGATGGAGTGCGTCATTTTTTCTGGCAGAAATCTGCATTCGACCGGAATGACCTATGCGGCTGAATTGGGTGTGCCTGTATCAGATCAAGGTATAAATGCTTTTTTTGAACCCCGTTATCGCTGCGATATTGTGTTCGATGCAACTTCAGCCGCCCATCATATCGAGCATGCACAGGTGTTTGACAAGTTGGGAATTCTTGCAATAGATATGACTCCGTCCCAAATCGGTGAGTGTTGCGTACCGGCCCTGGGAATGGGTGAAGTACTTGAAAATAAAAATATCAGCATGATTTCTTGTGGTGGGCAATCATCTATCCCCATTGCAAAGGTATTAGCGAAAACAATTCCGGGGGTGCAAAAAATTGCGGTTAAGTCGATTGTGTCCCCCAATTCTATTGGCCCTGGGACATTGGCTAATCTTGATGAGTACTATCACAACACCAAGGCGGGTTTAAGAAAATATACTGGCGTACAAGATTTTGATGTTGAGTTATTGGTGGACGAAATTAATCCTGAGACGCGGATGCTGACGAGTGTTACTGCTTACTGTGATACAGCAGATATCGAGGCTTTGCATTTGCCGTTAGCGGAAATGTTGCAGCAAATCCAGATGTATGTTCCCGGGTACAAAATGGAATTCGGGCCAATTGTGGTTGATGGTGGTATCAGAGTCGATTTGAGTGTGGAGGGATTGGGGGACTACTTGCCGAGATATGCGGGTAATTTGGATATCATTAATTGCGCTGCTATTGCCGTTGCTGAGTACTATGCGCAAGCGACATTAACACCCAAACACGTTAAAACACCCGTTGTGTGTCACCACGCCAATCTGCAGTTGGAATATTGATGGTCGTGAGTGTTGCTGATGGATATTGAGCAGTATTTCTTGAAAAAATAAAAGCAGGCGAGGGCGCCTGCTTTTTTCTGAGCATACCAACTAATTTGCGGTGAGCGTGCCTGCACGATAATCTTGAATGGCTTGTTCAATCTCATCGGTGGTATTCATCACAAACGGACCATACTGTACGATTGGTTCTTTAATTGGTTTGCCCGAGATTACCAAAAACCTAACATCATTATTCAATGCTTGAACCGTAAGTTGATCCCCCTTACCGAGCAAACCAGCATTACCTTTCCCAAGTTTGCGTTTGTCTTCCCCTATAGCGATTTCGCCTTCATACACATATAAGAACGTATTGTGGTCTTCCGGTAATGCATGGTGAAACTCGGCTTGGGCAGGCAAGTAGACATCCCAATAAATAACTTCAGTTGTCAAACCTTGGATAGGGCCGCTGACAATGTTGCCATTCACAAAAGCACTGTTGGCGATTACTTTGATGCTTCCGCCATTCGCCAAGTTGGCAATAGGAATCTCTGCCGCCGGAATATCGCGATAATGTGCAGCTTTCATTTTTTCTGCGGCCGGTAAATTCAGCCACAATTGAAAGCCGTGCATGGTTCCATGTTCTTGCTGTGGCATTTCCGAGTGGATAATACCGCGGCCTGCGGTCATCCATTGCACATCACCATTGCGTAAATGGCCTTTGTTACCCATGTGATCTTCATGCAGCATATGGCCTTCGAGCATATAGGTCACAGTCTCAAACCCACGATGTGGATGCGCAGGAAAGCCGGCGATGTAATCATCAGCGCTGTTGCTACCAAATTCATCGAGCATTAAAAAAGGATCAAAGCGCGCCTGTTGGTGTTGGCCTAGGCTGCGTTTTATGCGGACACCAGCACCGTCGCTGGTGTCGCGGCCTTGCAATATTTGCTGTAACTGGCGTTGCATAAAATTACTCCTGTAATAAAAGTGTAGGTTGCAAGTGTTGCGGATTAGGCCGCAACACCCTGTTCGATTTCTGCTTTTGCAGTGGCAAATGCTTGATCTTTTTGGCCCATGTTGAGGCCTTCTGCATAAATAAAGTGCACATCTTTCAAGCCGACAAAACCTAAAAAGTTACTCAGGAATTGGCTTTGCGTATCGCTTGGCTGGCCTTTATGAACACCACCGCGAGTGGCGATGATGTACACGGGTTTGTTGGTTAGCAAACCAACAGGGCCGGTTTCAGTGTATTTGAAAGTTACACCTGCACGGGCGATATGGTCGAAGTAAGCCTTGAGCGTAGACGGTACGCCAAAGTTATACAGGGGCACACCGATAACGATCGCATCTGCTGCTTCTATTTCCGCAATGATCTTGTCGGAGTAATCCAGCACGGCTTGTTGTGCTTCGGTACGACCTTCGGCTGGGCTAAACAGCGCCTGCACTCGAGCTGCATCCAAATGTGGTACATCTTCTTTAGCGAAGTCGCGTACTACGACACCACCCGTTGGGTTTTGCGCTTTCCAGCGCTGTACGAATTCTTGGGTCAATACACTGGAGTTGCCGTTGTCGCCAAATAAGCTGCTGTTAATTTGTAAGAGAGTAGCCATGTTTAAGTCCTCGTCATGTTGTTGGCTTGATTGCCATGTGCTCATTAAATGATTTGACGAGCGAATGATAAATAGCGATATTTGGTGGTATATGATCGAATTATTGGATTGGTTTCCATGTTTCCCATTTGGATTAAATTGCTATGAGTCAGGAAAATGTTTCGCCAACAGCCGTAGGAACTACCGAAAACAAAGTAACTCTGGAGCAGTGGCGGGCCTTGCTTGCTGTTATTGATGCGGGGGGCTACGCAAAAGCGGCGGAGCTACTCAATAAAAGCCAGTCGGCTGTGTCCTATGCCATTTCCCAATTAGAGACTGCTTTGGGTGTGAAGGTTTTTCAGCTACAAGGCCGCAAAGCTGTTGCATCGCCAGCGGGCGAGCTGCTGTATCGTCGTGCTAAACAGTTGCTGGAGCAGGCAGAACGGTTGGAAAAGTCAGCAGGGTGCTTGTCGATACATGTGGAACCTTTAGTGAAGATCGCTGCAGATATCATCATTCCAACGTCATGCGTATTGCAGTGTCTGGCTATTTTTGCACGGGATTTTCCTGATACTCGCGTTGAAATATTTGAGTCTGTACTGAGCGGTACGGAGGATGCGCTTTTGCAGCGACAGGTGGATTTGGCGATCGGAGGTCGGGTGCCGATGGGATTTATGGGGGAGAAGCTGGTTACGGTGACTATGCGCGGCGTGTCAAGTGCCGATCATCCGCTGCAATTATTAGGGCGTCCCATTAATGATGAGGATATGCGTCAACATCGCCAGATTATCGTGCGTGACTCAGGCCAGTATCGTCGTCGCACCGAGGGGTGGCAGGAAGCGGATCAGCGCTGGACTGTCAGCCATATCAAGACATCATTGGATGCCATTCGCATGGGATTGGGTTATGCCTGGTTGCCGGATGCCTACACCGATGAAGACATTGCAGCAGGGCGATTGAAATATTTGCCTGTCGAAGTGGGTTCGGTGCGTGAAGTGACTACCTATTTGACGTTCGCCGATCGCGATTTTGCCGGACCGGCGACGAAACATTTGGCGGAAATCCTAAAAAAATATTTGCCGGAGCTCTGTTAAGCAAACTGTGCCCAGATAGGGCAGTGATCCGACGATTTTTCCATGCCGCGGATATCGTAATCGATACCTGTTGCAACGCATTTATCTAATAAACTTTGTGTCATTAATATTAGATCGATGCGTAGACCGCGTTTAGGATTATCCTCAAAACCACCACTGCGATAATCAAACCAGCTAAAAAATTCATTGCTATCGGGATTGTGTTCGCGATAGCTATCTTTCAATCCCCAAGCTAATAAATCATTTAGCCATTCGCGTTCTTCAGGCAGGAAGCTGCATTTGCCTGTGCGTAGCCAGCGTTTGCGATTGTCTTCACCGATACCAATATCGATATCTTGGTGAGAGATGTTCATGTCGCCCATCACAATGATTTGCTTGCTTGCCTCCTCAGCTGATTTCAAATAGCCAATCAAATCAGCATAAAATTTTCGTTTGGCGGGAAATTTTACCGCGTGGTCACGGCTCTCTCCTTGAGGGAAATAGCCATTCAAAAGCGTTATTTCACCTAAAGGAGTATCAAAAACGCCGCCGATAAAACGACGTTGTGCGATTTCATCATCGCCCGGATAGCCTTTGATGACTTTTTTGAAAGGGTACTTGGAGAGTATTGCTACACCATAATGGGTTTTTTGACCAAAATATTCGACGTGATACCCCATGGACTGAAGCGTATCGAGTGGAAAGTCCGGGTCGTTGACTTTTGTTTCTTGTAAGCCTATGAAGTCCGGATTGTGTTTCTCAATAATCGCTTCTAATTGATGCAGGCGGATTCGGATGCTGTTGGCATTAAACGAAATGGCTTTCATAAAAAACTCTATTATAAAAACACCCGAGCATTTCTGGTCAGGTGTTTTGTGTGACAAAAAATGGGAATGTGTAATGAAACTATTGTGTAGCGACTTTTTTCTCTGGTGATTTAAGTTGAGTGATGAAATCCCCCAATACATGACCCGCTTCCATTAGGTAGGGGTCTTCTTTTGGGTGGATTTCTCTATCAGCTTCTTTGGGTGGAGCGTCTTCGTCTTCATCACCACCGTTGGCCGCTTTTAAAGCAGCATAATCCGCATACACCGTTTCACCTTTAGCTGTGCGCTTCTGGTTTTCCATATCCAGAGTACGTTTTTCCATTTCTTTTTGTTCTTCTTGGCGAGAAGTTAGGCGTAGAGATACTTCTTTTTTCTCGGCAACTTCTTTAAACATGGCACTTTGTTTGTTCAAGAAAATGAAATCCGGATCCTGCGCCATGCGCTCCTGATGTTTGGTTTCTATCGTGGGCAAATATTTAGTGATGTTGTAGTAGTTTTGATGTGGGGCTGGATGGATGCGATCCCATGGCAGAACATTGTCATAACTACTTTCGCCAATTTCATTTGGGTCTAACAGGCTGGGCAATTGCACATCAGGAATGACGCCGCGATGTTGGGTGCTGTCACCGGAAATGCGATAAAACTTTGCTTCAGTAATCTTTAGGCGCCCATGTTTTAATTCAACAAGATTTTGTACCGAGCCCTTGCCAAAGGTCGTGGAGCCGATAATGATTCCTCTGCCGTAATCCTGAATGGCGCCAGCAAAAATTTCTGATGCAGAGGCACTTAAACGATTAATCAACACCGCTATTGGCGCACGATATGCCGCAGGTTGATAAGCGCGATAATTGCGCGAAATAGTGTCGTCACTCTGGCGAATCTGCACCACAGGGCCCGGGTCGACAAATAGATCTGTTAGCATTGCTGCCTCGGGCAATGAGCCGCCGCCGTTATCACGTAAATCAATAATAATGCCGTCTACTTTTTCTTTGTTTAACTCGTTGAGCAGGTTTAACACATCACGTGTCGTACTTTTATAGTTAGGGTCACCTTTCTGATAGGCCTCAAAATTCATATAAAAGGTGGGAATGTCAACAACACCAATTTTTAAGTTTTGGTCGCCGCTTTTTACGTCGAATACAGCTTTTTTGGCTGCCTGGTCTTCAAGTTTTACAGTTTCGCGTTTAATGACAATATTTTTGTTAGTCGTTGCCGTTGGATCTGATGGAATTACTTCCAGTCGCACGATTGTGCCTTTAGGGCCGCGAATTAATTTTACTACCTCATCCAAACGCCAGCCAACAACATCGACAAATTCACCATCTGTGCCCTGTGCAATTGAGACAATTTTATCGTTGGGTTTTAGTTGGCCTTGCTTCTGTGCGGGACCGCCGACAACCAGGCTACTGACTTTCGTGTAGTCCTCATCACTTTGCAGTACCGCTCCAATACCTTGCAGTTCAAGTGACATGCTGATGTCAAAGTTTTCGGCATTTTCTGGTGATAAATAATTGGTGTGCGGATCGTAAAGCATGGTGAGTGAATTCATCATCACGCTGAATGCTTCTTCATTTGTCTGCTGCTTTAATCTACGTAATTGATTGGCGTAGCGTTTACGTAATGTAACTTTACTTTCGTCGAGTTTTTTACCGGACAACAGAGAGTTGAGCAAATTGGACTTGAGATACTTTTGCCATAGCTTATCTGCTTCAGCTTGATTCGCTGGCCATGCGGCTTTTTCGCGATCAACTGCTATGGTCTCTTCTACGTCAAAATCGAACGTTGTTTTGGGGTCATCCAATATTTTTACAACTTTTTCGAGGCGGTCAATCATGCGGTCATTGAAACGATTGTAAATAGCAAAGCTGTTGTTGAGCTGACCCTTTTTAAAATCGTCATCAAATGTTTTGCGATACTTTTCGAATTCGGCAATATCAGACTGAAGGAAGAAATTTTTAGCGCTATCAAGTGACTTTAAATATTCATCAAAATAACGTGAAGATAGAGCGTCATTAAATTCTTGGTCGCGATAGTGCTCACTGTCCAGCTTTTGCACGAGTTCAATTGCTGCCTTGCTCTGCTCGGGAGAGGGTTTAAGTACATCAACGTTGTCCGCAAAACTCAGCGAGGACAGGCTGAGAACTAGGCTAAACAGGGAAAATTTTAGCGGTCTCACAACAACAATTTGCATAAGGGGGTCTCGAAAAGTCAACGCGTGTGTTCTAGCGCATCAATGTGCAGCAGCCTTAATAAGAATGCTATAGCCATCCGCGGCCATTCGGCGCGGGGTTGAGCAGGGCTTACTATAGCGGAATTACGCAATTAAAGGCAGTGCTAAAGCCAGCCCTGCGGCGGATCTGGTACGCCTAAATGTGATTCTGTTTTTAGTAAAAAGTTTCTATCTTCTCATTCCTCTGCGGGCGATGAAGTGTTGTCCGTTGAGTTGTTAGCACTAGAGGATTGGGCATTTCCGATTAGATCTAACCAAAGTTCTTTTCGATCCAATGGGGTGGCCTTAGGTAAGAACGGGTTGCTAATTCGGATCGCGCGACGATTACCCAAATCGGCCTTTTCAAGCGCTTCCTGTACTTCCGGGCTTTGATAAAAGTATTTATTAAAAGCGCCGTCTTTAATGGCTGACTCCAAACCGAATTCAATATCTTTAGCCAATTCGGGGTCTTTGTGGGTGACAAAAAAGTATGTCGGTAAGGGGTAAATCAGTACCAGGTTTTTTTCGACGGTGAGTTTCAGATTGGGAAAGGCCGACAACTCAGTCCAAACTTCGTTAGCGCCACGGGGAAATGCGTCGAAACGCCCGCCGTCCAGCATATAGTAGAGGCTGGGCTTTTTAGTGGCCTTGATTACTGTGAGCCCTGCACTTTCTAGAATAGATGCATCTTGCCAGCTGCGGCCTTGACCAAAACGTATGTGTTTCAGGTCCTCCAGAGTTTTGATGTTATCAAAACGGGCTTGGTCACCTTGGCGAATGAAGAAGAGGCGATGATTCATGAGCCCTCGATAGGCATCAATCCGAATAGGGATAAAATCGCGCTCCATTTCTTCTGAGGTTCCGCCCCACATCACTGAAATAGCACCGGATTTGACTGACTCCATCACCCTTGGGCGCGAGTACACTTCAGGCGTTGTTGAAAAAACATATTTTTTATCGGCATAGGATAAGGCGAGCTTGAGTAGGCCAGTCATGTAGTCAGTTTGTACATTGGACTTCATGTTAGTGATGACAGTTTTGCTTTCCGCTGCTGTAAGCGGCATTGCGAGGGCCGCCAATATTAATACCCCGTATTGTATGGTTTTTAACAGGTCGGATTTGATATGCATAAATACTACTCGGTCAGGTTGGTTTCTTTAGGGTTATAAACCTAAAAGTAGCACAGCTCTGCCATTTTGGTGTTTGAGGGTGAAATGCTTTTCCCAAATGAAAAAGCCACAATGGTGATTGTGGCTTTAGGGTTTTTGGCTTAAAGGGCTCGATTAACAGGTTGTGCTGCAGTCAAACATCATTTGCATGAAGTCTATTTGGTCTGCGTGGGTTACGCGGGCGGCGATGACATTTGAAATTTGCCGGTTTTCCCATTTGTAATCGTAGCGGGTAAAAGTCAGCTCACCCGTCGGGTCTTCTTCCGCACTGATTACCATGCTTTGATTTGGGGATGTTTCCAATATATCCAGAAGTTCTCGAATTGTGGTTGCTAAACGCGAGTGTTCCAGAAGTTCGTGACCACCTTTGTGATTTACAAAAATATAATCACAGCCGAGCATGGTACTAAGGCTTAAGGTCAGCTCTCCGCGCTGAGTCGCTTCTGCCACATCAAAACTGGGAGAGTTATGCGATCGCGGGGATGACTGATGAAAAGTGTGACTGGATGCCATGCTATTGGGCTCCGCAGATAGGAGGAATTATTCTTGTGCGTCCGGCGACGGGCTTTCCTGATTCATCAGAATGTAGCAGTCAGGATCCTAAAAGACCATAGGGTCGGTCAAATTAATGTCGATAAATTTGACAATTTGTGCATGGGTTGGCTTCTTGGGGGGGCAATAAAAAAGCGGCTAAAAGCCGCTTTTTTAATTAAGATTGACCCGTCCTAAATAAAGTTGACACTTTCCAATCGATTACTGAGGAAAGTGTTATGAAATCCGTTATTAAGCGCACTCAGCGCGACTACTCCCTTGCCTTTAAATTAACGCTTGTCGATCAAATCG